>OJMO01000045.1_pt1 | contig 93022 bp, 85 predicted proteins | sample 1597241 | NCBI WGS metagenome assembly OJMO01 (sample SAMEA2452129, study PRJEB22498) | human gut metagenome | biome: human feces; feature: human gut; material: feces | place: Australia | collected 2012 | reverse complement strand
CCTCTGGTGTATCTGTTGTCACGCCAGTGGCAGTGCAGAGTAGCTATGTATGGAAAGGATAAACGCTGAAAGCATCTAAGCGTGAAGCCTCCCTCAAGATGAGTTTTCCCATTGTTTACAAGTAAGATCCCAGAAAGACTATCTGGTTGATAGGTCAGAGGTGGAAGCATAGTGATATGTTGAGCTGACTGATACTAATAGATCGAGGATTTAACCCTAATTGATATTAATGGTTATATATTTTGATTTTATACATTATCTTAGTTTTCAGAGAATTATTTCTCTAAATTTTATTTCATTAGTGACGATAGCAAAGAGGGTACACCTAGTCCCATCCCGAACCTAGAAGTTAAGCTCTTTAACGCCGAAGATAGTATAATGCTAAAATAGGTAGTCGCTAATGATTTTTTTTATGCAAAAATATTAATAATATTGACTTTATATATATTAATGTGTTATATTTAATTCATAAATTTAGTATTGATAGAACTTTAGTAGTTTTGTAAATAGTAATAAGAAAATTCATGGTTGTTGAAAATGAATCAAATTTATAAAATGAAATACAATTCTTGAACTAAATCGTTACTCGCGTTAAGAGAAAAAGGTAATATTAATATTATAAAGTAGAATGGTACCACGAATAGTTCGTTTCTATATTTATAATATTTTTTTTGAAAGGAAGGTATTTTTATGAATTTATATGAAGATTTAATGTATCGTGGACTTATTAAGGATTTTAGCGATCCAGAGTTAAAAGATAAATTAAATAATGAGAAACTAACATTTTATATTGGAACAGATCCTACAGCAGATTCAATGCATATAGGACATTTTAGTTCGTTTTTAATCGCATCAAGGCTTGCTAAATATGGTCATCATCCCATTCTTTTAATCGGGGGAGCAACTGGTTTAATCGGTGATCCAAAACCAAGTAAAGAACGTCCAATGATATCAAAAGAACAAGTTTTAAAAAATGTTGAAGGTTTATCAAAACAAGCAAAAGAAATATTTGGTTTTGATGTAGTTAATAATTATGATTGGTCTAAAGATATTAACTTTTTAGATTTCTTTAGGGAATATGGAAAATATATAAATGTTAATTATATGCTTAATAAAGATATAATAAAAAGGAGATTAGATGAAGGAATTACATATTGTGAATTTTCTTATATGTTAATGCAAGCAATGGATTTCGTTCATTTGTATCAAAATAAAGGTGTTACACTTCAAGTAGCAGGTTCGGATCAATGGGGTAATATCACTACAGGTATTGAACTTGCTCGTAAAAAATTAGATGTAAAACTATATGGCTTTACAATGCCTTTAATTTTAGATTCAAATGGTGTTAAATTTGGAAAAACTGAAGGTAATGCTTTATGGCTTGATGAAACTAAGACTTCTTCTTATGAATTATATCAATATTTAATCAACACTGATGATAAAATGGTAATTGATTATTTAAAAAAATTAACATTCTTAACAAAAGAAGAAATTGAAAATATAGAACAAGATCATTTTAAATCACCAGAAAAGCGTCTAGCACAAGAAAAACTTGCTGAAGAGGTAATAACATTCCTTCATGGTAAAACTTCATTTGACAAGGCAAAACATATCTCTAAAGTATTATTTTTAGGCGATATTAATGAACTTAGTGATGAAGAGATAGAAGATGCGTTTAAACAATTTGATAAATTAAAATTAGAAAATTTACCACTTATAGATTTATTAGTTTCTAATTCTGTAGCATCATCTAAAAGAGAAGCAAGAGAATTTATTAAAAATAATGCAATTACATTAAATGGTGAAGTTATTAATGATGAAAATTATATAATAGATAACAATAGAAAGTACAACATAATAAGAAGAGGAAAGAAAAAATATTATATATTTGAAAAATAAAAAAAGATAGATTTCAAAACCGATTTTGAAATCTATCTTTTTAATTATTATTTAATCTATTTATAATAAGTGCAATTACAATAAGAATATAACCAATTAAAGATATATAAATATTGAAATTAAATATTGGCGTAATTCTTAAAATTAAGATTGATACAGTTGTTCCTATAATTGATGCGACAACAAGTGATATAATATTAATAAAATTATCTTTCTTATTAAATAATATTTCACTTCCATATTTAATTATATAAATAATTGCACAAGATATAAATAAATTTGTAAGAAGCGAAAATATAAAATTAGGATTCTTTCCAAAAATAGGTAGTTCAAAAAGTCCCCAAATAACAATAGGTATATTTAATATACTAATATCATTAAATAAATGATTATTATTTGTTGAATAAATAAAATTAGTTATTTTGTTTATTGGAAAAAATTCATATATATAATTTATAAATATTCCTGCGGTTAAGATAAATACAATTCCAAATATAAGAAAAAACAAATACATATATTTACCCCTTTCATATTTTATTCTTATAACAATTATAACTTAAATTAGTTAAAAGTTCAAATAAATTATTGTATAAATGTTAAAATTCAATTATACTAATAGTATAAGATATAAGTGAAAGGACTTGATTTTTTATGCAAGAAAATGAATATAGTATTATAAATCGTTATGGAGATAATTTTACTTCAAAAACATATATAACTAATCCAGCGATAGGAAGAGAAGAAGAGTTAAAAAAATTAATATTAGTTTTATTAACACCAGATAAATCTGCTATATTAACTGGTAAACCTGGTATTGGTAAAACTGCTATAGTGGAAGGACTTGCATATAAAATACAAAAAGATGAAGTTCCTGATGCTTTAAAAGGTTATGAAATTGTTAAAATAGATACACAGGCTTTGGTAGGTACAGTTAAAGATACTGGTGATACAAGAGTTCAAGCTTTAATTGATGAAATTAAAACAAAAGAAAAATTTATTTTGTTTGTTGATGAAATCCATACTTTAATTAATTCTAATAGTGATAATGCACTTGATTTTGCTAATATGTTTAAAACAGGTTTAGGACGTGGTGATATAAAAGTAATCGGTGCAACAACATCAAATGAATATGAAAGATATATCTTAAAAGATAAAGCATTCGTAAGAAGATTTACTAAAATAGAAGTGGAAGAACCTGATAGAGAAATGACTATTAAGATTCTTATGGGTACTCTTCCTAAAATAGAAAAAAATATGAATGCTAAATTAGCATATACAAGTTTTATTCAAGAAAAAATAATGGCTTTCATTGTTGATATTACTAAAGAATTTAATAGAGTTTATGAAACAGAAGGAAGATATCCTGATATAGCATTAACCCTTCTTACACAAGCATTTTCTGAAGCTGTTTTTGATAATAAACAAATAGTAACAATAGAACATATAGAAAAAGCAATAAAAAATAGTACTGCTATATATCCTGATGTTATAAATAAAGGTATTGTAAGTTTAAGAGAAGAGTTTAAAGATTTATTTAAACAGGAAGAAGATTTAAGAAAGGATTTTTTTAAAAATGAATAAGTTAAGTAGTATTATATATCGTTTAAGAAATATATTGTTTATTCTTTTTATGATAGGTCTTATAAGATTAATCCCTAATATTAAAGAATTAGATTTTATAGGAACAATATTTATAATTTTTGTAATTGTTTATCTTTTACTTGATTTGTATTTTTATGGATGTAAAAATAAATATTTAAATAATAATAATTTTCAAAATATATTAGTTATATTATTATATATTTATGTGTTTATTGTTTCACAAAAATATATTAATTCAATTAATGATTTTACTTATACAATTGATAATATGTATTATTTAATAAATTATATAATAATAGTTTTAGCATTTATATGTATAAGTGCTAATAACTTTATATTACTTTCAACAAAAAAATAGTTTTTTAACTATTTTTTTTATACATATTCATATATTCATTATATAATTCTTTAAATCTAGTAAAATGTACTATTTCTCTTTGTCTTAAAAACAAAAGTGGTGCAATGACATCTGGATCGTTTGTTAAATCTATTAAATTTTCATATGTAGCGCGTGCTTTTTGTTCTGCAGCCATATCTTCAGATAAATCGGCGATAGGATCACCAGTAGTGGCAAAGTATGCTACAGTAAAAGGTACACCATTAGCATCTGTTGGATATAGTGCTTTTTTATGTTCTGCATAATGAGTATCAAGTCCAGCTTGTTTTAATTCTTCAATAGTGGCATCTTTCATTAGTTGATAAAGCATTGTAGAAATCATTTCAACATGACCTAGTTCTTCTGTACCAATATCAGTTAAAAGAGCTTTTCCTTTATCAGTAGGCATTGTATATCTTTGATTTAAATACCTAAGAGCAGCAGCAAGTTCTCCATTAGCACCACCATATTGAGTAATAATAGTTTTAGCCATTTTTAGATCTTTTCTTTTTATATTAATAGGATATTGTAATTTTTTTTCATATTTCCACATTACTTATTCACCTCCCAAGGAAAAGATGAGTCCCAATTCCATGGTGTTTTGTTTAGTGTTTCACTATACGTTGTAATAGCACCATATTTTGTTTCATAATTTTTCTTAGCAGTTTCATATTCTTTTAAATATTTATCTCTTAAATTAAGCATATTAGTATCATTTGGGTAGATATCTAAATATAAATTTAAGTCAACTAAGTTAAAATCATATATTTGAAGTAATAACATCATATAATCTTTTTCATTGTTTGGATTTATTTCATATGGTTTATAATTTTTATAAGGATCATATAAGTTATCAAATATATTACCACGTATAAATCCTTTATATGGATCTATATTATTATTTACATTATTATTAGAGTAATTATAATTATTAAAATCATAATCATAATAGTTATTCATAATATTTTTCCTCCCCATATTAGGTTATGTTTATCATTTTTTATTGAATGGGTTAATAACTATAAATAATAAAAATGTGTATTATTTTTATTTATTGGAATAGAATATTTAGCAGATGATGTATCTGATTTGACATTGCTATTTAATTATGGTATATTACTTGCATAAAGAAGTGTTGAGGTTCCCAGATTGGATGGGAAGTTTAGTACTTCTTTTTTATTATAACAGGATAAATAAGTAATTTATTATATTTTCACTAAATTTTTATAAAGTTTATATGTTAAGTCTTGCAAAAGTGTTAATTTAATGTTATCATATAAAAGTAATAATTTTTATGGCGATATTGGTGAAGTGGTTAACACGCTTGTCTGTGGAACAAGTATGCATGAGTTCGATCCTCATATATCGCCCCATTGTGAAATATGCTCGAACTTTTCGAGTTTGATAAATACTAATCCAAATTGGATTAGTTTTTTTGTTAATAAAACTTATTTTACTCTAAAAAAGGATGGAAACGATAGTAAATATTATTAAAGAAGAACAAGAAGATTATTTAAAAATAAATATTATGTTTTTCTAATTAAGGAATTGACAAATCAAAACAAAGTGATATTATAAATAACAAATGAAAGAGGTATTCTCTATAAACAGAAGTACATCTATAATAAAATATACACAAACAAAATTTTATAATATTGAATATTGTGAGGAGTCAGTAGTATTTAGACTTTGTTAAATACCACTTGTTTCTCTTTTTTAGTAAAAGGAGTTGAATTTTTATGAATAACGAAAAGAAAGTTGGTAATAATATGCTTACAATAAATTGGAAGCAAATATATGAATTTAATTTAAATGATAATAAACAATGGATTTTAATACTTTATGATATATCACAAAATCATTATGTTGGAGTACCTGTTTATAATAAACCTAAAGAAAATAGTATTTATTTAAAATCTATTAACAAATACGTTGTGTTAGATGAAATAATGGATTATAATCGTTCTAATATTAAAAGGTGTGTTTATATTAAAGGTAAACAGATTAAAATAACTAATAAAGAATTTGATGATATTTTATTAAAATCCAAAATAAGTTTTTTAAGCTATGTCAAAGATAATACAAATAATGATCCAAATGGCATATCATATAATAAGTGGTGTAAAGATAAATTAGAACTTATAAATAAAAATACTAATGATACTACTAGTTTAAAAGTTGGAGCAATATATTGGGTAGATTTAGGATATAATATTGGTAGCGAATTAAGAAAGTTAAGACCTGCAATATTGTGGCGAAGTGCATCAAATAAAAAAATGTGGACTGCTATACCACTTACTTCAAAACATAAAGATGATAATTATTATTTTCATTATGATTTAATAGATGAAAAATTAGGAACTGCTAGATTAGAAAATTTAATCAATATTAGTTCAAATAGAATTAGAGAACCATATTATATTAACAATAAGATAGCAACAATTACTAAAAAAGATAATGACGCTATATTAAAAATAATAAAGAAATATTATGCTTTTGAAGAAACAAAAGAAGCAAATATAACTATTAGAAAACTAAAAACTATTTATAATAAGTCTAAAGAAAATCGTGAAAAAGTGTTGACTTAACCGTTTAAAATGGTATAATTAAAGTACTTTAGATTGTTGCAGGTGTATTTATACACTTGGTAGAAGTTTTTCAAAAGGAAGAGTTTATCTCTTCCTTTTGCTTTATATCAATTTTATCGAAACAAAAAGATGATTTAGAAAAAGTGATAAATCATTTTATTATAAAATAATTATCGAACAAATGTACTTTTATTACTTGATTTAATAAAATAAATATGATATATTAAGAATGTAGTTAAAAAGTATCCTTAATAAGGAGGTAATGTATGGATTTTTTAAATAAAGATGATAATAATATAATTATTTGTAAATCTAGTGTTAAAGAGTATTTATTAAAAAAGTTAGAAAAAGAAAATGAATTTTTTAATATAAAGTTTATGGATTTTAATGAAATAAAGGAACATTTATATTTTAGTTATGATTACAATTCGATTAAATATTTAACTAAAAAATATAATTATAAATATGATATAGCTAAGATGTATATTGATAATATTTATTATGTTAGTGATAAAAATTATAAAAGTAAAAAACTAAATAAATTAGTGTCGTTAAAACGTGAACTGGATGAAAATAAATTATTAATTTATGATGGTGTTTTTAAAACATATATAAAAGATAAGAAAATATATATTTATGGTTATGATTATTTTAATAATTTAGAAGAAAAAATAGTAAATGATTTAAAGTTATTAACAGATGTTGTTAATATTAAGAAAGAATATAACTCTTTTATACCTGATGTTTATGAATTTAATAAAATTCAAGATGAAGTAGAATTTGTAGCATTTAAAATAAGTGAGTTATTAGATAATGGTATTGATATAAATAATATAAAATTATGTAATGTAAGTAGTGATTATAACATTTACATTGAAAGAATATTTAACCTTTATAAAATACCAGTAGTTTTAAATAATAAAGTTAGTCTTTATTCTACTAAAATAGGTAAATATTTTTTAGATAATTTGAATAAAGATATAAACGTTACAATTTCTTTACTTAATTGTTTTGAAGAAAAAGATATTGTAAATAAGATAATTAATATATGTAATAAATATGTTATGGAAGAAGATTATACTTTAATTAAAGACTTACTTGAGTATGATTTAAAAACTACATATCTTGAAGATACTTTATATAAAAACTATGTAGAACTAATAAATATAGAAGATATTGTTAGTGATTTAGACTATGTGTTTTTAATGAACTTTAATGAAGGAGAAATACCAAACACACAAAAAGATGAAGATTATATAACAGATAATATAAAAGATGAAGTTAATCTTAAAAAAACAGTAGAAATTAATACTTTAGAAAAGATCTTTACCTTAAAAAATATTAAATCAATTAAGAATTTAATAATAACATATAAACTTAATTATAAAAATAATGTTTGTTTTAAATCTAATTTACTTGAAGAATTAGAATGTAATTTTAAAATATTTGATGAGAAACATATAACATATTCTTTATTGTCTAGTAAGATTAAATTAAATGAAAATATAGATGATTTAATAAAATATAATAAAAAATCAAAAGAACTTGATTTATTATATAGTAATTTTAATGATAATACTTATAATAGTTATGATAATAAATTTACAGGAATAGACAAGAATGATTTTTATTCTTATATAAATAATAAAAAAACTTTATCTTATTCTTCTTTATCTAACTATAATGAATGTGCTTTTAAGTTTTTAATGGCTAATGTTTTAAATTTAAATCCTTATGAAGAAACGTTTTTAACAATCGTAGGAAATTTATATCATCATATTTTAGAAATAGGATTATTAAATGAAATTGATGTCGATAAAGAAATAAAAAATTTTTTAAAGGATAAAAGTTTTAGTAATAAAGAAAAGTTTTTTTTAGATAAATTAACTGATGATTTAAAATTTACTTTAGAAGAAATAAGAAAACAAACGAAAAATATATCATTAGATAATTATTTATTTGAAAAGGAAATAAAAGTAGAAAAAGGAAAAAATTTAAGTATTACTTTTAAAGGCTATGTTGATAAAATTATATATAAAGAAGAACAAGGTAAAAAAATAGCAGTTTTAATTGATTATAAAACTGGTAACACTGATATTGACTTAGGATATATTAAAGATGGGATAAATCTTCAGTTGCCTGTTTATTTATATTTAGTTAATGAAGAGTTGAAAAATGTTGTTTTTGCAGGATTTTATTTGCAAAAATTAATAAATAAAGACAATAAAGATTTAAAACTTGAAGGTTATTCAAATAGTAACGTTCATATTTTAAGTATGTTTGATAAATCATATGAAAATAGTAATTTAGTTAAGAGTTTAAGAGTAACAAAATCTGGAAAATTTTATTCTTATTCTAAAATATTAAGTGATGATGAAATAAAAAAAATAATTGAACTTACTAATGAAAGTATTGATAAATCAATTAAAAATATTGAAGATGTTAAATTTGATATAAATCCTAAAATAAGTGATGATTTTGATTCTTGTAAGTATTGTCCTTTTAATGATTTATGCTTTAAAACTAATGATGATTATATAGAAATAAAAAAAGATTTAACTTTTTTAAAGGGGGAAGATTATGAGTAAATGGACGGAAGAACAACTTTTAGCAATTAATAGTGAAGGTAAAAATATAATTGTATCTGCAGGTGCAGGAAGTGGGAAAACAGCAGTTTTATCAGAAAGAGTTTTACGAAAAATAAATGATAATGTTCCCATTAATAGACTTTTAATATTAACTTTTACAAATGAAGCAGCAAAAGAAATGAAAGATAGAATTAGAAAAAAATTAATAAATGAGAAGAAAATGGAACAATTAAGTTTACTTGAAGAATCATATATAACTACTTTTGATAGTTATAGTTTATCAATTGTAAAAAAATATCATTATTTACTTAATGTAAGTAAAGATATAAAAATAATAGATGATACAATTATTTCTAATATTAAAGATAAATTTATTGATGAAATATTTGAAGAACTATATGAAGAAAAAGATGATAATTTTTTAAAGCTAATAAGGGATTTTTGCTTAAAAGATGATAAAAATATTAAAGAGGCAATTTTAAATATTTCTAAAAAGTTAGATTTAAAAATAGATAAAAAAGAATATTTAGATAATTATATTAATAATTTTTATAGTCAAGAGAATATTAATAATTTATATTTAGAATATAAAAATTTAATTGATAAAAAAATAACTAATATTAAATATTTACTTGATTTATTTGGTAATTATGCTCCAAGTGATGTTTATGAAAATGTTTATAACACATTATATCCTTTAGTTAATGCTAAAACATATGAAGAATATAATTTATGTAAAACAATATCTCTACCAAAAACAACAAAGTTAGATGAAGATAGTAAAAAAGTTAAAGAAGAGTTATCAAAAGAAATAAAATCATTTGCTAATTTTATTATTTATGATGATGAAAAGAGTGTAAAAGAAAGTATTTATTTAACAAAACCATATGTTACTGCCATTATAAAAGTTATAAACTTACTTGATGAAAGAATACATAATTATAAATTTTCAAAAGATATTTATGAGTTTGTTGATATTAGTAAACTTGCTATTGAAGTAGTAAAAAATAACGAAGATGTATTAAATGAATTAAAAGATTTTTATAATGAAATAATGATAGATGAATATCAAGACACTAATGATTTACAAGAAGAATTTATAAGTTTAATAGAAAATAATAATGTTTATATGGTTGGAGATATAAAACAGTCAATATATCGTTTTAGAAATGCTAATCCTTTAATATTTAAAAACAAATATGATTTATATAGTAATAATATATCCGGGATGAAAATAGATTTACTTAAAAATTTTAGATCAAGGAGTGAAGTATTAGATAATATTAATTTACTTTTTGATTATGTAATGGATGACTTTTTAGGGGGAGCAGACTATATAAAATCTCACCGAATGGTATTTGGTAATACTTCATACATTGAAGAAGGAAAAACAGAAGCTAATTATAATCTTGAAATATATAATTATAATGAAGATTCTTCTTATATAAAAGAAGAAATTGAAGCATTTATCATAGCTAATGATATAAAAAATAAAATAGAAAATAATTACCAAGTATTTGATAAAGATAACAAAATACTAAAAAATATAACTTATAGTGATATATGTATTATTATGGATCGTGGAAACGCTTTTGAAACTTATAAAAAAATATTTGAAAGTATGGGTATTCCTTTATCAATTTATGCCGATTTTAAACTTAATAATGAATATGATATTATTACTTTAGAAAATATAATAAGATTTATAATTAAAATAAAAAATAAAGAATATGATAAAGAATTTATATATTTATATACAAGCATTGAAAGAAGTTTTGTTTATAACAAGATAGATAAAGAAATATTTAAAAATATTAAAAATAATAATATATATAAAACGGATTTATATGAAAAAGCAAGTTTGATTTCTAAAACTATTGATATTAGTTCTCCTAGTAAGATATTAAATAATATTATAAAAGAATTTAAAATATATGAAAGAATACTTACATTAACTGATGTTAATAAAATCTTAATAAGAATAGATAATTTAATTGATCTTGCTAGTACTTTAGAAAATATAGGATATAATGTTTATGATTTCAGTGATTATTTAAAAGATTCGAGAAATAAAAAAATAGAGATAAAATATAATGAAGGAAAAGCAACTTCTAATAGTGTTAAAATAATGAATATTCATAAAAGTAAAGGTCTTGAGTTTAATATTTGTTATTTTTCAGGTCTTTATAAAGAATTTAATAAAAGTGATATTAAAGATAAATTTTTATTTTCAAATTATGGGATAACAACGCCTTATTATATAAATGAAGAAAAAGAAACTTTTGTTAAGTTTTTAATTAAAGAAAAATATGCGGAAGAAGAAATAAGTGAAAAAATAAGATTATTTTATGTTGCTTTAACTAGATGTAAAGAAAAAATGATTATGGTATGTCCTTTTAAAGAAAAAGAAAATGTACTTATTAATAAAGTAATTGATAATGATATTAGATTAAAATATAAATCGTTTAAAGATATATTAGAAAGTATTAAATATAATTTAAGCTCATATATTAAGTTTATTGATTTAGAGGATATATATATTAGTAAAGATTATAAATTAAATAAACAAAAAACATATGATAAATTTATAAATAAAACTAATGATAAAATAATAGTTAAAGAAAATAATATTTTAAATAGTGTTGAAGAAAGAAAACATGCTTCAAAAACAATTAATAAATTAATAACTAAAGAAGAATTAAATAATATGAAATATGGTACTAAAATGCATTATCTTTTAGAAACAAGTTCATTTAATAATAGTAAAGAAGAAATTGTTAATAATTTATTAAATAGTTTAGATATAAAAGATGCTAAAGTATATAAAGAACATGAATTTATTTATGAAAAAGATAATATTATATATCATGGAATATGTGATTTAATGTTAGAATATGAAGACCATATAAAAATTATTGATTATAAACTTAAAAATATTAATGATGATGAATATTTAAAACAACTTAATGTTTATAAAGAGTATATTTTAAGTAAGAAAAATATACCTGTGAAAACATATTTATATTCAATAACAGAAGAAAAACTATATGAAATAAATATATAGTTTTTTTCTTTTTGTTAATAATAAACATGAGGTGTTATTATGAATATAAGTCATATTTATTATGAAAAAGATATATTAAATTATGATTTAGGTAAATATTTACTAGAAAAATATAAGAATATTCCTAAAACAGTTATTGAAAATCATAATAATATAAAAGAATTAAGAGAAAAAGAAAATAAAGATTTTCCTATTTTAAAAACATATTTAATCATAGGAATAAGAAAAACACAAAATTTTGTTTTAAATTATAAAGTTTCAAATTATCTTGTCCCATATACATCAAGTGGATGTGGAGCAATGTGTTTATATTGTTATTTAGTCTGTAATTTTAATAAATGTTCATATTTAAGAGTTTTTGTTAACAAAGAAGAATTATTAACAAAAATAATAAAACATAGTATCAAAAGTAAAGAGGAAATGGTTTATGAAATAGGGAGTAATAGTGATTTGGTATATGAAAATATGATTACTAATAATTTAAAATGGACTATTGAAGAGTTTGGAAAAATAAATAAAGGTTATCTTACTTTTCCAACAAAGTTTCATCAAATTGATGATATTATTGGAATAAAACATAATAAAAGAACTATAATTAGAGTAAGTGTTAATCCAGAAGAAATAATAAATAGTATTGAATTAAAAACATCATCTTTAGATAAAAGAATTGAAGCAATTAATAAGTTATGTGATGATAATTATAAAGTTGGTATTTTAATCGCACCAGTTATTATGGTAAATAATTATAAAAAACTATATAAAGAACTTATTATAACTTTAAAAAATAAATTAAGTGAAAAAGTAAAAAAAGAAGTTTTTTTTGAAGTAATATTTATGACATATAGTTATGTTAATAATGTTATTAATAAAGAGGCGTTTCCTAATTTAATTAATTTGTATGATAAAAATATTCAAACAGGAAGAGGAAAAGGAAAATATGTATATAAACCATCTTTAAAAGAAGAAGGAAAAACGTATATAGAAGAACTTTTAAATGTCTACTTTCCAAATAATATAATAAAATATATATGCTAAATTAAGTAAAAATGATATAATAAAGATTATATAGGAGAAAAAAGATGAAAGATAATAAAAGAAAAACATTTATATATAATTTTTTTGTATTTTTAGGACTTATATTAATAATGTATTTTATTATATTTAGAAAAGTAAATATAAAAGATATATTAGAATCATTAAAAGATGTTAATTTAGTGTTTATAGTTTTAACATTTATAGCTACATTTTTATATATTTCTTTAGAAACAGTAAATGTTGGAAGAATATTAAATAGTTTTGGTTATAATAAAAAACCTTTAACATATTTGAAATATACAATGATAGGATACTTTTTTAGTGCAATTACACCAAGTTCAAGTGGAGGACAACCAATGCAAGTATACTATATGACAAAAGATGATGTTGATATTTCTCATTCTACATTTGCATTATTAGTACAACTTTCTGCTTATCAATTTAGTGTTGTTTTAATTGCTCTTGTTTCTTTAATATTTAGTTTTAGTTATGTAAAGGGATTAAATGCAATAATAGTATTTTTATTTATAATAGGATTTATTATTAATTTTATGTTATTTTTAATATATACACTTTTAATTTTTAAAAATAGTTTTATTAAAAAAATATCTAATTTTTGTATAAAATTATTAAAAAAGATTAATATAAAAAATATTGATAAAATAGAAACAAAGATAAATGAAAAAATAGATATATTTCATGAAAGTAGTAATTATATTAAAAAGAATAAAAAAATTATAATAAATACAGTTATTACATGTATATTACAAGTTCTAATTAATTATATTGGTCCTTATTTAATATATAAATCATTTGGATTTAGTGAAAATAGTTTATGGTTATTTATTTCAATGCAAGCAATACTATTTATTTGTGTATCATTTGTTCCTATCCCAGGTTCAGTTGGAGCAAGTGAAGCAGGATTTTTAGGAATATATCAGTTTTTATTTCCTGAAAGCTATTTAAATTCAGCTATGCTTCTTAGTAGAGGGGTAAGTTTTTATCTATTTGTTTTAATAACAGGTATAGTAGTTATAATAAATAATTATAAAATAATGAAAAATAAAAATAGAAGTTAATCTTCTATTTTTCATATTGTTCCATAATTACAGGAACTATTTGTAATTTTCTTGAAACAATTTTCTTTAAAAATGTTCCTTGTTCTAATTTTTTTAGATTAAATGCATTTGATAATACATCTTTAGAATCTGTATTAAAGAAAATATAACTTCCATCATTTAAAATATCATTTACAAAGAATGTAAGACTTGCATATTCATTGTTTTTAGCAATAGATGTTAGTAATGTTTCATATTCTTCTTTATCTTTTAAGAATATTGATGGATCAGTTGTAGATATTTGTCCGATTCCAATTTTTTTATTACCAATTGGGTATATTTTAAAATCTTGATATAATAATTCTTCTTTAGTTTTACCTTTAATACTAGCTCCTGCTTTTAATAAGTCAATTCCATATTTATTATAGTTTATTTTAGCAAGTTTAGATAATTCCATTAAAGCTTTTTTATCAAGTTCAGTAGTTGTAGGACTTTTTAAAATAAGAGTGTCTGAAATAATACCTGAAGCCATAATTCCCGCGATTTGTTTTGGTATTTTAATATTATTTTCTTTATACATTTGATAAATTATTGTATTTGAACTTCCAACAGGCATATTTCTAAAATTAATCGGAGAATTTGTACCAATTGAACCAATATTATGATGATCTACAATTTCTAAAATATTTGCTTCTTCAATACCTTCGATACTTTGTGTATATGAATTATGGTCTACTAAAATAACTTTTTTCTTTTTCTTTTCAAAAGTATCTGCTAAAGTAACTGTACCTAAACATTTATTATTTTTATTAACAACAGGATAATAACTAAATTTAGTTCTATTAGCCATATCAATAAAATCAGTAACATTATCAAGCTCATTAACACATAAAATATTTTTATTAATTTCAGTACTGTTAATTTTATTAGCAAGTTCAATCATCCTGGCAGTTTGGATTGCAGAAAGTTTAGTTTTTATAATATTTATTTTATTTTGTTTAGCTATTTTTAAATGCTCTTTTTTAATATCAACACCACCACTTATAATAAGAAGTTTAATACTACTGTTAACAGCATACTCAATAATACTGTGACGGTCACCAACGATTAAAATACTACTGTTATCAAGTGTAACATTATCAATGAAAGTTGTACTTTTATAAGAGGCAACAATGACATTTCCTTCGATGTCTTCATTATATAATGTTACTTTTTCTCCCTCTATTGTATTTAAAATGTTATTATAAGTTGTATTAAGTGAGGTATTAGTATAATTAATTAAATATTTAGCTATATCTTTCATACCTAATACTCCAATGAAATTATTAGAATCTCCTACAACAGGTATTTTACTTGATTTTTTACTAACCATAAGATTATATGCTTCAAGTAATGATTTATTTTCATTAATAAAGAAGTTTTTACTATAATTTAAATCTTTAATTTTTAATTTAACATCATTTAAAAACATTGGTTCTTCTAAATTAAAATAATCAAGTGCATATTTCGTTTCACTATTAATGCTACTTAATATAACAGGAATAGTATTATATCCAAGTTGTTTTTTTAAATAAGCTAAAGAAATTGCACCTCCAACACTATCAGTGTCGGGTTTTCTATGTCCGAAAACATAAATTTTTTCCATTTATATCACATCCTTAATTCTTTAAAATTATATCATATAAATATCTAAATAAAAAGCATTTTAAAAAAATAATAACTAATTATATAAAATATTAATATCTACATTACCATCAATACCGTTTACAACACCTGAACTTGTAAGTTGCCACATGTCATATTTATTTGAATAATCTGTTTTTGTTGTATAATGAGCTAACCATATTTTATAATTTGTTGTATCCCAAATATGATTAAGATATGTTGCACTTCCATAAAGTATTGTTTCATATCCTTTTTCATTTAATGTATCAAAGAAAACTTTAGCCATATTATTTAAATCAATAAAACTAAGATTATAATTATTAAATTCTTCCCAGTCTTCCCAGTCAAACGCAATAGGTAAATCAAGTTTTTCATTATTTAAAGTTTTAATAATCCAGTTTGCTTGATCTTTAGCCTGTTTTTCGTTTTCAGCATAACTATAAAAATAAATTCCAACTTTAAGACCTGCTTTTTTAGCATTTTTAATATTTTGAAGAAATTTATTATCTAAAACATTTTTATTTTTATTATTATGACCGAATCCAATTCTTATCATTACAAAACTAATCCCATCTTCTTTTGCTTTATTAAAATCAATATCTCCTTGCCAAGTTGAAACATCAATTCCTATTTCATTTTTATTGGTTTTATAATTTTTAATAATATCTTTTAAATATTTAGGACTTGGATTATAACTTGATGAATTAATTTTATCTTTTACAATTAAAGTAAAATCTTTTTCTGTTTTATTTTTGCTTGTATCAGTAGCACTAAACTTTAATTTATAACTACCTATTTTATTAGTATTATAATCTCCCAGTATTTCACATTTAATATTTCTATCATAATTATCTCCACATAAAGGATTTGAAGAAATATTAAAATTCTTTCCTTTTTCTATTTCATAAGTAGAATTACTTAAAATAACGGGAGGTGTTGTATCTATAATATTAACTTTAAAAGAATACTTTTCTTTTTTATTGTTGTTTGTTTCATAATTAAAAGTTATTTTTTTATTTCCAAGTTCAGAAGTATCAATTAAATAATTTTTAGTAATAAAACTTCCATTTTTAATATTTACTAAATCATATAAATAAATGCTTTCTCCAACCTCGATATTTAAATTCTTATTTAAATTAATTATTGTTGTGTTTTTATTATTACATCCACATAATAGGATAACTAAAATAAGTATAATTATTTTTTTCATATGCTCTCCTTATTTATTACATATATATTTTATCACATAAGTTGTAAATATAGACATTTTTTAATTAAAATGTTATAATATGGTCTGTTAAGGAAGTGAGTTATATGAATAAGGTTGTCTTAATAATGGGAGGATCTTCAGGAATAGGTAAAGAAACTGTTTATAAATTTGCTAAAAATGGATATGATGTTATATTTACATATAATAAAAGTAAAGAAATGTCAAAAATAATAGAAAAAGATATTATATCTTCTTATAATGTTAATATTTATTCCATAAAGTGTGATATAAGTTTGGAAAACGATGTAAAATCTTTAGCAAATTTTGTCAAAGAAAAGACTAAAAAAATAGACGTTCTTGTAAATAACGCAGGAATAGCAATTGATAATTTATTTGAAGAAAAAACAGTAGAAGAATTTAAAAAAGTTATTGATACTAATTTAGTGGGTACTTTTAGTGTTATTAAATATCTTGGAAATCTTATAAATGATGGAGGTAGTATTATAAATATATCTTCAACAAATGCAATTGACTCTTATTATATTGAAAGTATTGATTATGATGCATCAAAAATAGGGATTATCTCTCTTACACATAATTTAGCTAAATATTATGCTCCAAGAATAAGAGTTAACTGTATTTGTCCTGGTTGGGTAGATACATTGATGAATAAAGATTTAAGTAAAGAACAAAAAGAATATGAAAATAAAAAAATATTACTTAATAGATTTGCTAAACCTAGTGAAATAGCAAATGTTATATATTTTATTGCAAGTGATGAAGGAAGTTATATAAATGATGCAATAATTAAAGTAGATGGAGGAAGAAATAATGATTAATATAGATGAAAATTTATTAGAAATTAGTAAAAAATGTGAAAAAGAAATAAAAACAGAATTAAAAAAAATAGATGATATATGTATGTTTAACAGTATGAAAGTATTAAATGCTTTTCATGAAGAAAATATTAGTGAAATACATTTTAATACTTCAACTGGATATGGATACAATGATATAGGTAGAGATAAAATTGAAGATGTTTATAAAAGAATTTTTAAATGTGAAGATGCTTTAGTAAGAACACAGTTTATCTCAGGAAGTCATGCTTTAACTGTATGTTTATTTGGCCTTTTAAGACCAAATGATACCCTTTTAAGCATAACAGGAAAACCATATGATACACTTGATGAAGTAATTGGTATAACTCCTAATGATAGTTCATTAAAATCATTTGGAGTAAATTATGAACAAATAGATTTAGTTGATAATAATTTTGACTTTAAAAAAATAGAAGAAAGATTGAATAAAGATTTTGTTAAAGTTATTGAAATACAAAGATCAAAAGGTTATTCTACAAGAAAAAGCATTTCAATAGAAAGCGTAGAAGAAGTAATTAAATTAATAAAAAAAGTTAGTCCTAAAACAATTGTTATGATAGATAATTGTTATTGTGAATTTGTTAGTTATAAAGAACCAACTGAAGTAGGAGCAGATGTTGCTGTAGGTTCTTTAATTAAAAATTTAGGTGGAGGAATAACACCAAATGGAGCTTATATTGTAGGTAAAAAAGATTTAATAAATCTTGTAGCAGAACGTCTTACTGTTCCAGGACAAGGAAAAGAAGTAGGACCATCTTTAGGATTTAATAAACAAATACTTCAAGGACTTTTTTTAGCCCCTCTTGTCGTAGCTAATAGTTTAAAAACAGCAATATTTACAAGTAAAATAATGGAAACTTTAGGATATGATGTTGAACCAAAATATAATGAAGAAAGAGTAGATATCGTTCAAAATATAATATTTAATAATAAAGACGATTTAATTAATTATTGTAAAGGAATTCAAAAAAGTTCTGCGATAGATTCTAGTTCAATCCCTGTTCCAACACCAACACCAGGGTATGATGATGAAGTAATCATGGCAAGTGGAAGTTTTACGCAAGGCTCATCAATTGAATTTTCATGTGATGGTCCAATTAGACCACCTTATATTGCATATCAACAAGGTAGTTTAACTTATGAATATGGTAAACTAGGGGTACTAACAGCAATAAAAGAATTAAATAAATAATAAAAAAATATTTAGATATAATATATTTAGATATTTTTTTTTAAAATTTTTAATAAAGTTTGGCACTTCCTATTTACAAGTGCTAATTATTGTAGTATAATATAATTCGAAAGGAAAGTGATATATATGAATATTTTTAATAATGAAGAAGAAAACGAAAATGTTTTAGAAAAATATGGAAGAAACATTACTGAACTTGCTAAGGCAAGAAAAATAGATCCTGTTATAGGAAGAGATGAAGAAGTTAGAAGTATTACGCGTATATTATCAAGAAAAACCAAAAATAACCCTGTTTTAATTGGAGAACCTGGTGTTGGTAAGACTGCTATTGTTGAAGGTTTAGCTAATAGAATAGTTAAAAATGATGTTCCAGAAAGTTTAAAAAATAAAACAATTTGGGAGCTTGATATGGCTAGTTTAGTAGCAGGTGCTAAATATCGTGGTGAATTTGAAGATAGATTAAAAAAAGTATTAAATGAAGTTAAAAAAAGTGAAGGTAATATAATTATGTTTATTGATGAAATTCATATGATTGTAGGTACTGGAGCAGTTGAAGGAGCAATGGATACAGGTAACATTTTAAAACCAATGTTAGCACGTGGTGAAATTCATGTAATCGGAGCAACAACTTTAAATGAATATAGAAACTATATTGAAAAAGATGGAGCTCTTGAAAGAAGATTTCAAAAAATAATTGTCCATGAACCAACTGTTGAAGATACAATTACAATTCTTCGTGGATTAAAACAAACTTTTGAAGTTCATCATGGAGTTACAATTGAAGATAAAGCGTTAGTAAGCGCCGCAACTTTATCAAATAGATATATAACAGATAGATATTTACCAGATAAAGCAATAGATCTTGTTGATGAAGCGTGTGCTACCATTAGAGTACAAATGGACTCTGTACCAACTTCTTTAGATGAAGTAAGAAGAAATATAATGCGTCTTGAAATAGAAAATGAAGCTATAAAAAAAGAAAAAGATGAACTTTCACTTGCTAGAAAAGATGAAATATTAAAAGAATTAAATATTTTAAAAGAACAAGAAAAAGAATTAACTTTATCTTGGGAAAAAGAAAAAGAATTAAATGATAAAATAAAAACAAAAAATGAAGAATTACAAAAAGCAATATACGAACTTGAAAAATCTGAGAATAATTATGATTTAGAAACAGCAGCAAGATTAAGACATGGTGTAATTCCAAGTTTAGAAAAAGAACTAAAAGAACTTAATAATGCTAATGAAACTAGATTATTAAGTAACGTTGTTAATAGTGAAAGTATAGCAAGTGTTATTTCTCGTTGGACTTCTATTCCAATAGCAAAACTTGTAAGTAGTGAAAAAGATAAATTATTAAGTCTTGAAGATAATTTAAGAAAACAAGTTATGGGACAAGATAATGCTCTTCATTTAGTAAGTAATGCTATTATAAGAAGTAGAAGTGGAATTAAAGATCCAAATAGACCAATTGGTTCATTTATCTTCCTTGGCCCAACTGGAGTTGGTAAAACAGAAGTTGCTAAGGCATTAGCAGAAGAACTTTTTGATGATGAAAAACATATGATAAGAATTGATATGAGTGAATATATGGAAAAATTTAGCGTATCAAGATTAATTGGTTCACCTCCAGGATATGTAGGATATGAAGAAGGTGGAGAATTAACAGAAAAAGTAAGAAGAAATCCTTACAGTATAATTCTTTTTGATGAAATAGAAAAAGCACATCCCGAAGTACTTAACTTACTTCTTCAAATCTTAGATGATGGAAGATGTACTGATTCACAAGGTAGAACAGTAGATTTTAAAAATACAATTATCATAATGACATCAAATGTTGGAAGTGAATATATTTTAGAAGGTAAAGAAGATAAAGTATTAGATGAACTTCATAACTATTTTAAACCTGAATTTATTAACAGAATTGATGAAGTAATTGTATTTAATAAATTAACTAAAGATGTTTTAAAAGATATCTTAAATAAAATAATTAAAGAAGAAGAATTAAGATTAAAAGATTTAAATATTAAAATTAATCTTGATGATAAAGCTATTAACTATTTTGTTGATAATGGTTATGATGAATTTTATGGTGCAAGACCTTTAAAAAGACTTGTAGCTAAAACACTTGAAACATTCTTAGCTAAAAAAATTATTAATAATGAAATTAAATATGGTGATGTTATTAACATTACATATGATAATGAAATAAAAATTAAGTAGACAAATTTTGTCTACTTTTTGTATAATTTAATAAGGGAGGTATTAATATGATAGAAAACAAACATTTAGGAGCTTATGGAATAGTCATTAAAGATGAAAAAATATTACTTATAAAAAAATGTCGAGGGCCTTATCTTGGTAAACTTGATTTACCAGGTGGAACAGTAGAATTTTGTGAAAGAGTAGAAGATGCTTTAAAAAGAGAATTTAAAGAAGAAACAGGCTTAGAAATAACAAACTATAAACTATTTGATGTTGATTCTGTTACTGTGGATTGGCAAGATGATGATAAATTAATAAGAACACATCATATTGGAGTATTTTACAAAGTATTAGATTATAATAATGAAATTAAAAAAGAAATAAAAGCAGATGAAATAAATGATGATTCCCTCGGAGCAGAGTTTTTTGATATAAATAGTTTATCTAAAAATAATTTATCTTTAATAGCAATATTAGAATTAGAAAAATTAGGATATAAATTAAAATGAATATCCAAGAAGAATTATTTAAATTACAAGATTTAAATTATAAAAACTTTACATCAAAACTAATACCTAATATTAATAAAGATGTTATAATCGGAGTAAAAATACCATTAATAAGAACTTTAGCTAAAAAAATAAACTTTGAAGATACAATTAAATTTATAAATGATTTACCACATAAATATCATGAAGAAAATATCCTCCATACTTGTTTAATGAATATTTATATAAAAGATTTAGATACATATTTAGAATATTTAGATAAGTTTTTACCATATATAGATAATTGGGAAGTATGTGACACTTTAAATCCTAAAATATTTAAAAAATATTATAATAAAGTTCATAAATATTTACTTAATATATTAAAAGACAAAAGAACTTATTATAAAAGATTTGCTATTGTTAGCTTATTACAATTTTATTTAGGGAATAACTTATATAAAAAAGATTTAATAACTTTAAGTAAGATAAAAAGTAATGATTACTATGTTAATATGGCTATTAGTTGGTATTATAGTGTTGCTTTAATAAAAAACTATGAAGAAGTTATACCTTTATTTGAAAATAAAATATTAGATAAATGGATACATAATAAATCAATTCAAAAAGCTATTGAAAGTTATAGAATTAGTGATGAAATAAAATCTTATTTAAGAAGTCTTAAAATTAAATAAAAGTTACATTTTTAATTAAATTGAATAGGTAAAAAAACCTGTTCTTTTTTATTTGAAAATGTAGCACCTGTTAAAAAAACAATGAAAAAATATTGACTAGGGGGGGGTAAGTTATATAATAACCTTATAAAGTAAAAAAGTAAGGTTGTTGATAATAAATGAAGATTATTAGATTTTTAAAAACGGATGTAAAAATAATAAATAGTTATTTTTTAATAGCGATAATATTAGTTATATTAATAAGTGTAGGATACTTTAGTTATGCTTTATTTAGTTTTACAAAAACAAGTAATAATATAATAGAATTAACAGTAGGAGAATTAAAGAAAAGTGGTGCAGATACTTTAATTAAATTAACAAATAATGTTAATGATAGTGGGTTATATACGATAACACATAGTGCTGATAGTACCCTTCAAATAGGAGCAACTGAAAGTATAACAGAATATAGATATCGTGGAGCAAGTCCAAAAAACTATGTAACATTTAACAATGAAGTATGGAGAATAATAGGAATATTTAAAGCAGATGATGGAACAGGTAATATAGAAAATAGAATAAAATTAATAAGAGATCAAAGTATTGGGATTAAATATTGGGATACAAGTGGGTCAAATAATTGGGCTAGACCAGCAACACTAAATACAGAATTAAATGGAACATATTTAAATAATTTGGCAACTATAGCACAAAATATGATAGGAAATGCTAAATATTATTTGGGAGGATATAATGGCAGTAATGTAACAGCAGATACAATATATCAATATGAACGAAAAATAAGTGGAAGTGGAACATATTATTATGGAACAAATCCAAATAGTTGGGTTGGGAAAGCTGCTTTAATGTATTTAAGTGATTATGGTTATGCAGCGAGCGAAGAATGTACAAAAACATTATCTAATTATAACGATTTAACATGCAAATCAAATAATTGGTTATTTGATAAAAATTATCAGTGGGTATTGTTTCAGAATCCCTATCGTAGATACACTGTATATCGTGTTGTTCCGGATGGAAATTATGGTAATCTAAATGTATACGAAAACTTATACAATGTTAGACCAACACTATATTTAACTTCATCAGTTAAAATAACAGGTGGAGATGGAACAAGCACTAATCCATATACACTTGGATTATGAAAATAAGATTTAATTATTTACATAATCTTCTTTTTTTTATATAATAGTCTTATAAAGAATAGGGGAATGATTTATGAAAACATTAACAAAAGAAGAACTTATAAAAATAAATAAATATTTTAATGCATGTAATTATTTAAGTGTGGCACAACTTTATTTACTTGATAATGTTTTACTTAAAAGACCACTTAGTATTAATGATATAAAACCTAAAGTAGTAGGTCATTTTGGAACAGTACCAGGACAAAATTTTATATATGTTCATTTAAATAGGATAATAAAAAAATATAATTTAAATATGATATATATTTCAGGACCAGGGCATGGGGGTAATGCTTTAACTTCAAATACTTATCTTGAAGGTAGTTATTCTAAAATATATCCTGAGATAACTGAAGATTATGAAGGATTAAAGAAATTTTGTAAACAATTTTCTTTTCCTGGGGGAGTATCAAGTCATGTATCTCCTGAAACACCTGGGTCAATTCATGAAGGTGGAGAACTTGGTTATAGTTTAAGTCATGCTTTTGGAGCAGTACTTGATAATCCAACTTTAATTGCAGCTTGTGTCGTGGGTGATGGGGAAGCTGAAACAGGACCACTTGCTTGTTCTTGGAATGCAATTAAGCTTATAAATCCTAAAAAAGATGGTATTGTTTTACCAATAGTTCATTTAAATTCTTATAAAATAGCTAATCCTACGATTATGGGAAGAATGACTAATGATGAGATTACTTCATATTTTAAAGGACTTGGTTATAAAACATATTTTGTATGTGGAAAAGAACCATTACTTATGCATGAAGAAATGGCTAAAACTTTAGAGTTGGTTTTAAAAGATATAAGAAAAATAAAAAATGGTAACAGTAGTTTATATCCTGTTGTTATTTTAAAAACACCAAAAGGATGGACTGGTCCTAAAAAGGTTAATGATTTACCTGTAGAAAATAGTTTTAGATCACATCAAGTACCATTAATTGTGGATAAAGATCATTTAGAAAATATAAAAGAACTTGAAAAATGGTTAAAAAGTTATCATCCTGAAGAATTATTTAATGAAGATGGAAGTATAAAAGAAGAATTAAAAAGTTTAAGACCAGATGAAAAACATTTAATGGGACTTAATCCTAATACTAATGGGGGATTATTATTAAAAGAATTAAAAGTTCCAAGTTATAAAAAATATGCTTTAAAAATTAAAACTCCAGGAGAAGTATATGCAAGTGATATGCTTGAACTTGGTAAGTTTATAAAAGATATTGTAAAGTTAAATCCTGATAACTTTAGAATATTTGGTCCTGATGAAGCATTATCTAATAGATTAAATCATGTGTTTGAAGTAACTAACAGAAGTTTTGATGGAAGAATACTTAAAACAGATGAATATTTAAGTCCAGATGGAAGAATAATTGATTCAATTTTATCAGAACATTTATGTGAAGGACTTCTTGAAGGATATATTTTAACAGGAAGACATGGATTTATTCATAGCTACGAAGCTTTCATAAGAATAATTGATTCAATGGCTAGTCAACATGCTAAATGGTTAAAAGTAAGTAATAGTCTTTCTTGGAGAAAAGAAATATCTAGTTTAAATTATATTTTAACAAGTCATGTATGGCAACAAGATCATAATGGTTATACTCATCAAGATCCAGGATTTTTAAATCATTTAGCTACAAAGAAAGCTGATACAGTTAGAATGTATCTACCAATTGATACAAATACTTTGTTATCTTGTTTTAATCACTGTATAAAATCAAAAAATTATATAAATGTAATTATTGCATCCAAACATTTAAGACCACAATATTTAAGTTATGAAGAAGCAAATCTTTTATGTGAAAAAGGAATAAAAGAATTAGACTTTATTTCTTGTAAAACAAAAGATCCTGATATAGTTATGGCTTGTTGTGGTGACACTCCAACACTAGAAGTAATATGTGCTACTAAAATAATGAGAAAATATTTAAAAAATATAAAAATAAGGGTAGTAAATGTTATTGATTTAATGAAATTACAAACTAATAAAATGCATCCTCATGGTTTAACAAATAAAGAATATGATTCAATATTTACAAAAGATAAGCCAATTATTTTTGCTTTCCATGGTTATCCTAATTTAATACATGAATTAACTTATAAAAGAACAAATAAAAATCTTCATGTAAAAGGTTATATTGAAGAAGGTACAATAACAACTCCATTTGATATGAGAGTTCAAAATAAGATAGATAGATATAATCTTATCTTAGATGCTTTAAAATATCTTGATGAAACAAGTGATACTAAAAAACTTAAATTATATTGTAAAAATATTTTGAAAAAACATGAAAAATATATAAAAGAATATGGTAAAGATATTGAAGAAGTAGAAAACTTTAAAATATAAAAACACAGAATTAATCAATCTGTGTTTTTTCATGTTTAATTTCTTCCCAAGCTAAATCTTTTTTAACCAATGCTTTTATAAAACAATAAATATATGTTGATAAAAATATAGGATTATATAAACAAGATAATATTTTATATTTTAAGCTCATATTAAGTTTATTATTTTCTTTTAATATTACATAAAAAGTTAATCCTGCAAGAAGTAAATATGCTATTAATAAAATATTAATACAATTTTTAAATGTTGTAAAAAATAAGTTATTACTTTTTATTAAGTAATGAATTGATAAACTAAAATTAGTAATAAATAATATAGCAATACCAACTATTACAAATAAATATGGAATTATTCCCATAAGTTTTGAATAATCATCTTTTATATCTTTTAATCTTATTTTTCTTGCTTCTAAAAAACCTTTAACCCATCTAGTTCTTTGTTTAATAGAGTCTTTCATTTTTATAGGTTGTTCATCATAAAATATAGCATTTTTATTATAATAACTTGATATATTATTAGCTTCAGCATATAAAGTTAATTCATAATCTTCAGTTAAAGAATGAAAAGGATAACCATTTAATTTTTCTACTAATTCTCCACTTATATAAAAACCAGTTCCTGAGATTATCATTGATTTATGCATATGATTGTTATATTCATTAAATAAAGTATTCATAAAAGAAAAAGTAAGACCAGAACAAGAACTTATTATATTAGAAGAATTTTTTATATTTCTATAACTTGTTGCAATATCATATCCTTTTTTATAAGTTTTAAGCATTTCATTTATAAAATTTTTACCTAATATATTATCAGCATCCATAATAAAATATAAATCATAATGCTTTTTCTTTAATATATTTTTTAAACATTCATCTAAAGCATAACCTTTTCTTCTTCTATTTTCAATATTTTTTCTTACATAAATATTTCCACCATATTCTTTTACTATTTTAACGGTTTCATCTTTTTTATCTTCTACGATTACATATACATTATTCATATTAGGATTTTGTAATTTAATACTATCTAATAAGTTTTTTATTACTTTTGATTCATTTCTAGCAGGTATAATTATAGCATATTCATCTATTGTTCTTTTTTTTAAATTTTGTTTTCTTGTATATTCAAATATAAAAGATAATAAAAATAATGTAATTCCAATTGAAATAAGAATAATACTTATTACATATATTGCATGCATACTTAATTTTCACTTCCTTATTTAAAAATCATATTGTTGTATGTTTTCTTTAATCTTTCATCATCATAATATTTATCTAAAAACTTTCCATAGTGAGTAAATGGTTTAACATCATTTCTTCTAAAGTTTTGTCTAATAACGGCAGAAAATGATATAAACATATTTAAACACATTAATATAACTATAAATGGCATAACTTTATTTCCGATATCTTTTGGTATTTTTTCAATTGAATTTGATAAAAATGGATAAATAATATAAACAAATATAACCCCAAGAAGCCCCCAAAACATCATAAAGATAATTGTTGTTCTTCCATTTATGTTTAATAATTTTTGTGAGTAGTCCCATGATACGGAATTAGTAAATGTTTCTTGTAAAAAACTTATTAAATATTCTACTATTCCTCCTATTAAAGATGTGTATAAAAAAGTTTTAAAAACAGGTTTTTCTGTTTTAGCAAATAAAGCCATAATAACAGCACCAAAGCCATATACAGGACTAAACGGTCCATATAAAAGACCTCTTCTTGTTTCAATATGAAAACTACCGTTTATTAAAAATCTAAAAATATTTAAAATAAGTTCTTCATATATAACACCAAAAATACATCCAATTATAAAGATTAAAAATAATTTATAAAAACAAAAACCCTCGGCGAATTTTTCTTCTTTTTTAATTTCATTAGACATACAACTACTCCTTAAGTATGTATTTAGTATAACATAAGTCAAATAAAAAAAGAAATAATTTTACTTATTTCTTTGAAAAAATATTACATATAATTATCTTTTCTTACTTCCATAAAACTTTGTGGATGCTTACATACAGGACAAATATCTAGAGCTTCACTACCAAAATAAACATGACCACAATTTCTACAAATCCACATTTTTTCACCATCTTTTTTAAATACACGATCATCTTCAATATTTTTTAGTAATCTTAAATATCTTTCTTCATGTTCTTTTTCAATTTTACCTACGGCATCAAAAAGATAAGCAAGTTCATCAAATCCTTCTTCTTTAGCAGTTTTAGCAAAATCTTCATACATTGTTGTCCATTCATAGTTTTCACCATTTGCAGCATCTTTTAAATTAGTTTTAGTATCAGGAATAATTCCTTCATGTAAATACTTAAACCATAATTTAGCATGTTCTTTTTCATTTTTAGCAGTTTCTTCAAAGATTTCAGCGATTTGTTCGTAACCATCTTTTCTTGCCTGTGATGCATAATAATCATATTTATTTCTAGCTTGACTTTCTCCTTTAAAAGCCTCCATTAAGTTTTTTTCTGTTTTTGTTCCTTTTAATTCCATATTTACCTCCTAGTAATATTATAAAAAGTTATTAACTTTTTTGTCAATAACTTATTTTCTATATTTTAATTCACCCATACGAGAAGTAGGAACAAATCCATCTTCTGCATCGATTACATCAAGAATTCTATTAACAATAGTAGCACAAGTAAGTTTTACCGTGTCAGGTTTTGTTATAACCATATTTGTAGTAGGTTCTCCATATACAGTCCAAATATTTTGATCTACATCTGTTTTTGAATATACTTTGCCAATACATTCAATTTCAAGAGTTATACCTTCTTTAGTTTGTGTAGTAACAACAGCACTCATACCAGTTGCATATCCTTTTTTTATAGTCATATTAAGTGTTTTTGAAACTAAATTCTTCTTATATGTAATAGGAACACACTTTTGATTTTGACTAACAACAGTTAAACCTAATTTATCACATAACCATCCAGTAGTATTCCACATATAAGATGGTAAGAAATCTCCTTGTTTAATCAACTTCTTTCTAGCATCTTCATCAATATTATCACTACTTGCAACATCTTTTTCAAACTCTTTTAAAGTAAGACCTGCGCCATGTGCTTTAGCAAGTGCTATACCATAATCTTCAACATTATAAGAAGAACTTCCTTTAATTTTAGTTATTTTATCAGTTGCTCCAGCGATAGTATAAATAAGATTTCCCCAAAAAGCATCTTGATAACCACTTCCTGTTATTGTACAATGATTCTTCTTAGCAAGATCATCAATTTTTTTAGTAATTGTAGGACTTGAATTGAATGGATAAAAAGCCTCTTCACATGTTGTAATAGCATTAATTCCAAGTTTAGCACATAACTCTAAACTTTCTTCAATATCTTTCATTAAACTCATTGTAGTAATAATACAAATATCAGGTTTTGTTTTTTTCATCATTTGTTCTGCCTCAAGTGGACTAACAATATTTACATTTAAGTTTTCTCCTCCTAGAACAACAGAAACATCTTTACCAATTAAATCTGGATTAACATCAACTGCTCCCACTAAGGTATAACCTTTTTCAATAGCATATTTCATTGTATAAACAGCCATTTTTCCACATCCATATTGAATAAACTTAATATTTTTCTTTTTCATACATAAAACTCCTTTCTTATTATATATATATTATATATTATTTTAAAAAAAAATTATATATTTTAGACAAAGATTTACATTTTTTTAACAAAAAAGAAGTCAGACCCCCTGAAAGGCTGACTTCAATAAAAAGAATAAAAAGGGGTTGGCTAGTGTGATACTAGCAGCCAATTTAACTTATAACATTTATGCCTATAAGTTCAATTGGTGCTTACTATAATAATCGAAAAGACTATGAAAGTCAACTTATTTTTACATATTTTTTAAATTTTTAAAAAATATTGAACTTTTTATACTAAAATGATATTATATATGTATAATATAGATAGAAAAAATGAGGTTTTTATGAAATTAAAAAAAATTACAATTATTATGGGGTTAATTTTACTTTTACCATTAAATATTAAAGCATTAACAGCAGATTTAGACTGTGGATCAAATACAAATTTTCATATAAATAGTGATGTTATATGTAAATTATTTGTAAATCCTGAAGGAAGTTTAATATCTAGCTTTAAAGCTGATATTACATATCCAAATGATATAACACTAATAGGAATTCAATCATCATGGATTAATTCATCAACAAACAACAGAATTGATATGAAAATGCAAACATCTACAGGGAATGAAGGTATTACAAATAAAACAGAAATTGCTACTTTAAAGTTTAAAACTACTACTTCATATGGTGATAAACAAATAAAACTAAGTGGTGGTGATTTAGGACAAACAGTTTCAATAAAAGAAATTCATGTTATTTCAGATAATAATAAATTAAAAAGTTTAAATGTAATTGGAGAAAATATTAAATTTGATAAAAATGTAGAAGAATATGTACTTAAAACCAATAAAGATTCGATAGATATTAAAGCAGAATTAGATGATACTAATGCAAGATATGAGCAAAATCTTGGGCCAAGAAAAGTTTCACTTAATTATGGTGAACAGACAATAAATATTGTTGTCATAGCAGAAAATAATGAAAAAAAAACATATACTTTAAAAGTTACAAGACAAGATAACAGAAGCACAAATGATAATTTATCAAATATAGTTGTTTCTTTTGGAGAATTATCTCCAAAGTTTTCTAAAGATGTTTTAAATTATACACTTGAAGTGCCAAATAATGTTGAATCATTAACTGTAACACCAACTTTAGAAGATAAAAAAGCAGAATTTGTTTCAGGATATGGTCCAAGAACAATAGATTTGAAACTTGGAGAAAATATTATTTTAATTCAGACTCAAGCAGAAAAAGGAAATATAAAAACATATACAATTAAAGTTAATCGAAATGATAAAGCTGCAAATAACTATTTAAGAAGTATTAGTTTAAGTAAAGGTACAATAAATTTTGATAAAAATATTTTTGAATATAAAGTAAATGTTGATTATAATACAAAAGAATTTTTAATATCTGCAATAGCAGATGAAAAAACATCAAGTGTGGAAGTTGTTGGAGATAAGGAATTAAAAGTAGGAGAAAACATTTATTTAATTAAGGTTTTAGCAGAGAATAAATCAGAAAGAATATATAAAATTATAGTTAATAGATTAGAAGAAGGAATTGTTTTATCAAATAATAATTATTTAGCTAATCTTTCAATAAAAAACCATTCAATAGCGTTTGTTAAAGATAAGTTAAATTATGATATTACTTTAACAAATGAAGAAACTTTAGATTTAAAATATGATTTAGAAGATGAAAAAGCCTTTGTTAAAATTGAAGGAAATAATAATTTAAAAAATAATAGTGTTGTTAAAATTATTGTAACAGCTGAAGATGGTTCTACTAGAATATATAATTTAAATATAATAAAAAGCCAAGATTTTAACTATTTAATATTAATTATTCCATTAATAGGAGTATTACTTATACTTGGAGTGATTATGACAATAAAAAAAGTAAAATCAAATAAAAAAGAGGTTAATCCTGTTAATGAAGAAGTTGTTAAAGAAAAAAAATTAGTTCTTAATGATAAAAAGGAAGAACCAAAGAAATTTAAAGTAAAATATAAATCACTTGATGATACTTTAATTGTAAAGGATAAGTAAAAAAACATAGATACTTAAATTTAAGTGTCTATATTTTTTTCTTGTTTTTTATATTATATTATTGTATAATTTAGTTAAGAATTGATAAGAGGTATTATTATGAGGAAAATATTTAACAGTATTGATATAGGAACTGATGAAGTTAAATTAGTTACTGCTGAACTTTATAATGGTAAGTATAATATTTTATGTTCTACTTCAGTTAAAACAAGTGGAGTAAGACAAGGTTTAATTGTAAATTTAGTGGGAATAACTAATTCTATAAAAAAGTGTGTGAGATTAGCAGAAAATAAATTAGGAACTAAAATAGATAAAGTAATCGCGGTTATTCCATCACAAAATATATCTTTTGATATTGTAACAGGAAAATCTAAAGTAACAACAGAAGATGGAACAGTTGATGGAAAAGCAATTTTTAATTCAATAGGAAATGCAATAAAATCTAAAATAACTAATGAAACAGAAATAGTTACAACAAATCCAATTGAATACAAATTAGATAATAAAACAAAAGTTAAAGATGCATTAGGACTTAAAGCTAAAGAAATAAGTTCAAGAGTAGTTATTAGTAGTGTACCTAAAAAAAATGTTTATTCTGTTGTAAATATTTTAGAAAATTTAGGTATTGAAGTAATAGATATATGTTTTTCATCAATTGGAAATTATTATGCAATTAAAACACCTGAATTAGATAGTAAAGTTGTGGCAATGGTTGATATTGGAGAAGAAAAAACAAATGTTGCTATTTTAAATAAGGGAGTTATGATAAAAGAAAGTATTTTACCTTTTGGAGGTAATGTTTTAGATGATGAAATAGCATTTAACTATAAAACAAAAGATGCAGATAGCAGAAAAATAAAAGAAGAATTTGCTGTTGTTAATAGGAAATATGCTGATGTAGATGAAAACTATAAATGTGTTAATAGAATTAATCAAGAAGTTATTATTAATCAATATAGATTGGCAGAAAATTTAGAAAAAAAAGCTGTTGAAATGTTAAAAAGTATTAAAAATGAAATAAATAACTTAACAAAAAGAGAAATTGGTTATATAATAATTACAGGTGGTATTACTACGATGCAAGGTTTTAATACAATTGTAGAAGAACTTTTTGTAAGAAATGCTACTGTTATGAATTTAGGAATAATAGGAATAAGAAATAATAAATACGCATGTAGCTATGGCGTAATTAAATATTTTGTAGAAAAATTAGATTTAAGAGAAAAAAAATACACTATGTATGGTGATGAAAAAATAGAAGAAATTATGTCTACAAGAAAGAAAATAGGGGCAACTGGTGTGCTTGGCAAAGTATTTGATAAGATTTTTGATTAGGAGATGATGATATGTTTGATTTAGCTATGATGGATCAATTAGCCAAAATAAAAGTAGTTGGCGTTGGTGGAGGCGGAGGTAATGCCATAAACCGTATGATAGATGCAGGAGTTCGTGGAGTTGAGTTTATTGCAATAAATACAGATGGACAAGCTCTTGCAGTTTCAAAAGCAGAAAAGAAAATTCAGTTAGGACCTGGGCTTGGAGCTGGTGCTAAACCTGAATATGCAAGAGAATTTGCAGTAAAAGAAAAAAAAGAAATAGAAGAAGTATTAAAAGGTGCCGACATGGTATTTATAACATGTGGTATGGGTGGAGGAACTGGTACTGGAGCTGCTCCAGTTGTTGCAGAAATAGCTCAAAATTTAGGAGCTTTAACAGTAGCAATAGTTACTCGTCCATTCTCATTTGAAGGAAAAAGAAGAATGGATAATGCCATTGGTGGTATTGAAGAACTTAAAAAACATGTTGACACAATTATTGTTATACCAAATGATAGGTTAAGAGAAATCATTGATAAATCAACATCAATGTTAGATGCCTTTAAAGAAGTTGATAATGTATTACTTCGTGGAGTACAATCAATTTCAGATTTAATCGCAGTAGTAGGACTTGTAAACCTTGACTTTGCCGATGTTCGTGCAGTTATGGAAAAATCAGGTAGTGCAATTATAGGAATAGGAATTGGTATGGGAGAAGATAGAGCAATGGACGCTGCTAAACAAGCAGTATCATCTCCACTTCTTGAAACATCAATTCATGGAGCAACAGATGCAATTGTAAATATTACTGGTGGTTCTAATCTTACTTTATTTGAAGCAGAACAAGCAGCAGAAGTTGTAAGAGCAGCATCAAATACTGATATAAATATTATCTTTGGTTCAGTTATTAATGAAAACTTAAATGATGAAGTTATTGTTACAATAATCGCTACAGGTTTTGATAAAAAAGCAAACCAAAAAGTAATGTATGATCAAATGAGTACTACTCGTAGAACTCCAGAAGTAAGTTATGAAGATGATGATGATGATAATGGTTCATCTAGTTTTGAACCAACAGAAATAGATATTCCAAGATTTTTACAAAATAAAAACTTTTAAGCAACGCAAGTTGCTTTTTTTATGTTTTTAATATATAATTTGTTTGTATGTGTGTCCTCGTAGCTCAGCTGGATAGAGCAATTGCCTCCTAAGCAATAGGTCGGAAGTTCAAATCTTCTCGGGGACGCCATTTTTTATTAAAAAATTAGAAAGAAAAATTGTAAAGATTAAGAAAATCTATTGAATAAGATTATTTTAATATGCTACAATTATTTTGGTGATAGAAATGGAATATAAAATAACAATTCACGATGAAAGTGAAACAATTGAATTAGCAGAAAATTTTGAATCAGAAAAGTTTCCAAATATGGTCATTTGTTTAAATGGAGATTTAGGTAGTGGTAAAACAGTATTTGCAAAAGGTTTTGCTAATGCTTTAGGAATAGAAGAACAGGTTACATCCCCAACTTTTAATATTGTAAAAGAATATTATTCAGGAGAACTTCCTTTTTTTCATATGGATGTTTATCGTATTGATGAAGGTGGATTTGACATTAACTTTAGTGAATACTTTGTTAAAAAAGGTGTTTCAATAATTGAATGGGCTTCTTTAATAAAAGAAGAACTTCCTGATGAAAGATTAGAAATAAATATTAAAATAATAGATGAAGAAAAAAGATTATTTATAATTAAGCCAATTGGAAAAATATATGAAGATTTATGTGAGGCAGTATTATGATAAGTCTTTTTTTAGATACTTCATCTAGTAATTTAAATGTTGGTGTTTTAAAGAATAAAGAATTATTAAAAGAAAAACATATTCATTTTGAAAAAGATTTATCTAAATATGCTTTAAATGAAATAAAAGAATTACTTGATAGTTTAAATTTAAAACCTAATGATATAGATAATATTTATTGTGTTAATGGTCCAGGTTCTTTTACAGGACTTAGAATTGGAGTAACAATAGCTAAAACATTTGCTTGGGGTTTAAATAAAAATTTATATAAAGTATCTAGTTTATTTGCTATGGCCAGTAGTATAACTAATAGTGATTATATAATTCCTTTAATAGATGCAAGAAGAAATTATGTTTTTACTGCAATATATGATAAGTCTTATAATGTTGTTATGGAAGAAAAATATATTTCTAAAGATAAATTACTTAATGAAGTAAATAAATTAAATGGCAGAGTAACATATGTTGCAACAACTAATATTGATGGATTTGATGTAAAAATTTATGAACCTGATTTAAATAATTTATTTAAGTATTTAAAAGATGATAAAGTTAATATACATACTTTTGTACCTAATTATTTAAAACAAACTGAAGCAGAGGAAAATTTAAATAAATGATAAAAGAAATAGCTAAAGAAAAAGTAATTAATATATTTAATATAGATGAAATAGATAGTCCTTTTAGAAAATATTTTTGTTATGAGGAAGAAGATATTTTAGGTTATTTTTGTATTGATATAATATATGAAAAGATAGAACTTGTTAACATTTTTGTTAAAAATGAATATAGAAATAGAAAAATAGGAACTTTTATGTTAAAATATTTAATTGATTTTGCAAGAAATAATAATATTTATAATATAACTTTAGAAGTTGATGAAAATAATATTAATGCAATTAAGTTATATGAAAAATGTGGTTTTATAAAAAAAGCAATAAGAAAAAATTACTATAATAATAGTGATGGGATACTTATGGAGTTGATTATATGAAAGATGTTTATATTTTAGGAATAGAATCTAGTTGTGATGAAACTAGTTGTTCGATAGTAAAAAATGGTTGTGAAGAGATAACTACAGTTATTTTAAGTCAAATAGATATTCATACATTATATGGAGGAGTTGTACCTGAAATAGCTAGTAGAAATCATGTTAAAGATATTACTTTTGTAATTGAAAAGTGTTTAAAAGATGCAAATATGACAATGGATGAAATTACTGCTATTGCAGTAACTTATGGACCAGGTTTAATTGGATCATTACTTGTAGGATTAGAAGCTGCTAAAACACTTGCTTATATATATAATAAACCTCTTATTAAAGTACATCATATCGCAGGTCATATTTATGCTAATAATATTGAAAAAGAAATGACTTTCCCATTAATGTGTTTAGTAATAAGTGGGGGACATACTAAACTTGTTTACATGAAAGATCATTATAATTTTTTGGAAGTAGGGGAAACTTTAGATGATGCTGTTGGAGAATGTTATGATAAAGTTGCAAGAGTTATGAATATAGGTTATCCTGGAGGGCCTGTTGTTGATAAACTTGCTCATTTAGGACATCATACATATAGTTTACCAATTCCTAAAAACGATGATAGTTTTGATTTTAGTTTTAGTGGATTAAAAAGTGCTGTTATAAATCTCGTTCATAACGAAGAACAAAGAGGAAATGAAATAAATAAAGAAGATTTAGCATGTTCTTTTCAAGATGCTGTTGTTGAAGAATTATCTTCTAAAACAATTAGAGCAGTAAAAAAATATAAAGTTAATAATTTAATCCTTGCAGGTGGTGTTGCGGCTAATAAAGGAATAAGAGAAAAATTAACAAAACTTTCTTTAGAAAATGGTATTAACTTTTCTTATCCAAGTATGAAATATTGTACTGACAATGCTACTATGATAGCAACAGCAGGATATTTCTGTTATAAATTAAAAAATGATGACTGGTATAATTTAATTTTAAATGGTGTATCTAGTGAAAAATTATCTTAAAAAATAATAAAATTTATAAAAAAAAGAAATAATCATCTATTTTTGTAATAAAATATACTAAAAAAGGAAAAAAATTAAAGAAATTTTAAAAAAGTTCTTGTCAAAGTTTAATTTTTATAGTATCATTGATATTGCTTGGTGGTTATAGATGGGCTCGTAGCTCAGTTGGTTAGAGCACTACTCTGATAAGGTAGGGGTCGATGGTTCAAGTCCATCCGGGCCCACCATTTATAATTTTTATTATTAAATGCCTCAATAGCTCAGTTGGTTAGAGCACTTGACTGTTAATCAAGGGGTCCTAGGTTCAAGTCCTAGTTGGGGCGCCATATTTTTTGGCCCGTTGGTGAAGTGGCTTAACACAGCGCCCTTTCACGGCGTCATTCATGGGTTCAAATCCCGTACGGGTCACCAAAGTAAGAAATATCCCTTTTTAAAGGGTTTTTTTGTGTCTTTTTTTATTTTGTAAGAAAATTTATTATTTCATTGTTAATTTTATCCATTATTTTTTTGTCATAACAAAATTTTATATTATCATCAAAGATTTTCTTTTTACTTATTGTGAATTATATTTATAATAAAAACATTGACTAATAAAAGAAAATAAGATTAAAATAAAGTTGAGGTATAAATTTTTATGAATAAAGAATTGTTAAGAGAAAAATATAAATTAATAAGAAAAAGTATAACTGAAAAAAATATTAAAGATAATATTATTTATAATAAAGTGATAAATGATGATATCGTAAAAAAGTGTTCTACTATTTTGATATATGCTTCTTTTAAAGATGAAGTTGATACTTTAAAACTTATAAAGTTTTTTCTTCAAAATAAAAGGGTTGCTGTTCCTAAAATAGAAAATAATAATATGAATTTTTATTATATAAAATCTTTAGAAGAATTAAAATCTGGATATTTTGGGATACTTGAACCAGTTTCAAATGATCTTGTAACTGATTTTTCTAATTGTGTTTGCATTACTCCAGGAGTATGTTTTGATTTAAATGGTAATAGAATAGGTTATGGTAAGGGATTTTATGACAAATTTTTTAATGAAGTTGACATTTATAAGATAGGATTATGTTATAAAAAGTGTCTTGTTAGGAAAATAGATGTAAATAAATTTGATAAAACAGTAGAAAAAGTAATAACAGATTAAATATTTTGTGTTATAATATTTTTATCTTTTATTGCCTAGTAGCCAAGTGGTAAGGCAAAAGACTCTGACTCTTTTATTTCGTGGGTTCGAATCCTACCTAGGCAACCAATTTAATTAATATTGATTTGTATAAAAAAACATACTATAATATGTGTAGTTAAGTTTAATATACTTAGAAAGGAAGGTAATTATGACAAATAAAGAATATGCAGATTTTTTATTAAAAACTGATTATGATTATAATTATTATTTAGAAAAATATCCCAAAAGGGCTTTAAAAGAAGGACAAATGGTTACAAGATTTGCTCCAAGTCCAACAGGATTCGTTCATATGGGAAGTTTATATACATCTTTTTCTGATTTACAGTTTGCTAAACAAACAAATGGAATATGTTATTTAAGAATTGAAGATACAGATGGAAAAAGGACCGTAGAAAATGGGGTTCAAGGGATAATAGATGATTTTAATTCTCTTGGAATAAGTTTTGATGAAGATCCAATTAAGGGTGGTAAATATGCTCCTTATATTCAAAGTGAAAGAGAAGATATTTATAAAGCCTTTGCTAAAAAGTTAATCGAAGAAGATAAAGCTTATCCTTGTTTTTGTACTGAAGATGATTTAAATAGAATAAGAGAACTTCAAGAAAAAACTAAAGATAGACTTGGTTATTACGGTCATTATGCTAAATGTCGTAATTTAACTAGGAATGAAGTGATAGAAAGAATAAATAATGGTGAAAAATATATTATTCGTTTAAAATCTAATGGAAGTTTTTTAAATAAAGTTATTTTAGATGATTTAATTAAAGGTAAAATAGAAATGCCTGAAAATGATATGGATGTTGTTATAATAAAAGGTGATGGGCTTCCAACATATCACTTTGCACATGCTGTAGATGATCATTTAATGGGAACAACGCATGTTCTAAGGGGAGATGAATGGGTGGCAAGTTATCCAATTCACGATCAATTATTTAAAATGTTAGGTTTCCCACTTCCAAAATTTTGTCATATTGCTCCGATTACTGTTCGTGAAGGGGATACAATAAGAAAACTAAGTAAAAGAAAAGATAAAGGTGCTGCGATTAGTTATTATGCTAAAGAAGGGATACCTACGGATGTTATTAGATTATATTTAGCAACAGTTAATAACTCTAATTTTGAAGAATGGTATAATGAAAACCCTACCAAAACAATTGATGACTTTACATTTACTTTTGATAAGATGCCTGTGGGTGGTTCATTATTTGATATTGAGAAATTAATAAATATTTCTAAAATATATTTTAGTCGTAAAAAAAGTGAAGATATATTAAAAGAATTATTAAAGTATTTAAGTATTTATGATAAAGAATTTTATGAAATAGTAAAAAGTAATCAAGAAAGAATGATAAGAAGTTTAGATATCGAAAAATATACATCTCGTCCAAGAAAGGATATCTCATCTTATAGTGATGTTAGAAAATATTTTTGGTATATGTTTGATGAATTATTCACAAAAGATAGATATGATAATATAGAAATAAAACCGTTTTATAATAAAGAAATGTTAATAGATTATATAACTAATATATATAATGAAGAAGATGATAATAATACTTGGTTTAATAAAATAAAAGAATTTGTTGGAAAATATAATTTTGCAAGTGAAGTAAAAGAATATAAAAAAAATCCAGATATTTATATAGGCCATGTTGGAGATTTTTGTGAAATGTTAAGGGTGGCTGTTACAACACTTTCTAATACACCTAATTTATATGATATATTATCTATTTTAGGAAAAGAAGAAATAGAAAAAAGAATAAAAATGTTTGAAGTAAAATAATAATGTTAAATGCATTATTATTTATGGTCCGTTGGTGAAGGGGTTTAACACACAAGGTTCTCATCCTTGGATTTCATGGGTTCGAAACCCATACGGATCACCAATTAATTAAATTAAATCCTTATTTTATAAGGATTTTTTTGTTTATGTAAATGTCGTGGTAATTTATTATGATTGAATAAATATATGTGACTTAAATTTTATATGTTTTTAAAAGGATGATAATTTTAACAGTAAAATAATAAAAAAAACAATCTATTAGATTGCCATAGCTTTATTATCCTTTAAAGTCCATTTTGTTGAATATTTCTGTGTCATAAAACTCTTTCATTGTTATTCCGAAAACTTTACAAAATTTATAAATGTTTTTAGAACTTGGGTTTTCTACTTTGTCATAAAGTAATGCATAAAGTGTTGTTGCTGGAACAGTAGAAAGCTCAGACAACTTATTTGTACTTAAATGGTTTAATTCACAAAGCTCATTGATTCTTTCTATTACGGCTTCTGTAAAAGTCATTTTTTACTCATCTCCCATTACATATTATATTATATCAAAATAAAAATAAAATTGTTTACCGAAATCAGTTATTTTTATTAATATTAAATTATAAATATTTAAAATAATCAAAAAATAGATTTGTTATAATAGAAATTGAATTATGTTTTGTAATGCAGAATAATTGTTAAAAATATTTGACAAATTTCCAAAGATATTTGGTAGAATTAAATTTAAATTTTATATATAATTATTTATGAAAGGAGAAAAAATGAAATTAGGAGAAAATATTTTTAAATTAAGAAAGGAATATAATCTATCACAAGAACAATTGGCAGAAAAGATTAATGTTACTAGACAAACAATATCAAATTGGGAATTAGGGGAAACAGCTCCTAATCCTGAACAATTAAAATTATTATCTAAAGAACTAAATATTAGTATTGATGAATTATTAAATAATGATATAAAACAAGTGTTAGTAGAAAAAGTAAGCAATACTGAAAAACTTGCTAAGATAATAATTAAAATATTAAAAATTTTAGGAATAATTTTTGTTTTAGGTTTTGTTGTTGGAATTTTTTCATTTGGTATTTTTAATTTTACTAAAACACCAATGACGGTAGTAGAAAAGCAAACAGTGCTTCTTAATTGTCAACTTAATGGTGAAAAATATGATTATTTAATAGAATATGATAAAGATGATAATATCATTGAAGCAGGTGGTAGTGATTATATTACTAATATTGTAAAAGATAAAAAAATTTATAAAGCTAAGATTTTAGTGAAATATATTGAATCGTATTTTTTTGATAATGGTGGTAAGTGTTAATTAATGAAACTAAAAAGAACAATTTATGTTCTTTTTAATTTGTTTTGCATTTATCGTATTTTTATTATAAAAATATATTTCCGAAATCGGTAAACTTATGATATAATAAAATAAGAAAAAGAAATTATGGGGATAATTTGTTTAATATGAGTTAAGATATTAAAAATATTTATTTATGATTAAGAGTTTATGGATGAATATTTTTGATATAAATATTAAATTTTGAAAGGAGGTAATAAATGAAAACATCATTGGTTATAAAATTAATTATAATTATAGCAGTTCTAGCAGGATTAGGATATATATTATATAAAGATTATTATAAAACAAAAGATTTTGTTTTTGAAGCAAAAATTAAAGAAGTAGTAGTAAATGATAATGTATATACTATTTTAGTTGAAGAATATGATAAAAAGAAAAAAGAATATGTTACTGAGTATGAATTTGAATTAAATAAAGATACTAAAATAATTTATGATAATAAAGAAACAACAAAAGATCAATTAAAGGTTAATCAAAAAGTAACTATTACAGCATCAAATGAAGTAATGCCAAGTGAACCTGCAAAATTATCTAATGTTAAAAAAATAGTAATTTCAAAAGATTAATTTTGCTAAAAAGTTTTGCTAAAAAGCAAAATTTTTTTAATTAACTTAATTAAATCATATTGACAATTATATTAAAATACATTATGATTAAAATGCGTGGTGGTATACCCGCACTACTTTTACGATTAATATGTGAAGGTAGTAACCAAAACCCCCTGAAGAGAGCATTTAACCATGCTCTCATTTTTTATGTCCATTTTATAAGGGTTTGCGAGGCATCAGTATTGATAAAATAATTTTAGGTACAATTTATGTGCAAAAAATTGATTTAAAAAATAGTTCATTGAAGAAAGGTGTCTAAAGTGGCAATAATTTTCAATGGATTTTTTGCAATAATACGGACAAGGTTAATTCATCCATATGATAGTAATAATATTATACCGCAAACGGTAGGATATAATTTCTATAAGGTCATGGTATAATACATTATGAGGAGACGACTTATGGAAAAGAAAGAAGAGATAATAAGTAATAAAATCAAATGTAAAAAATGCGGAGATATCATAGAGTCTAAAAGTACAAATGATTATAAAAGATGTTCTTGTGGAGCTGTTGCAGTTGACGGAGGCAAAGATTATTTAAAAAGAATTGGTAAAGAAAAAGATTATATAGAGTTATCTAGATTTAAATAGATAACTTTTTTTATTAAAAGGGTTGTATTTAAATGAAAAATAGCATATAATAAAATTACCTATTAGGTAATCAAGAAACGAAAGGAGGGTTGAGGTTGCAAATCGAAGCTGATAACAGAAGGTTAGAAAAGAAATTAAGTGATATTGAAAACTTAAAGAAGACTATTGGTATTGATATGACAAGAGCACTAAAACAGAGAATAGATCAACTTAGGGCAGCAGATAATTTTAAAGAGTATTTAGATATCGGCTTGGGTGATCCTCATCCTCTTGTAGGAAATTTAGATAATCTTTTTGGTATTAAAATTAATAGGAATTATAGATTAATAGTAGAACCATTATCAGAAAAATTAGATGATGATTCGTTAAGAAAATGTAAGAAAGTTAATTTGAAAGGAGTGGCAGATTATCATGATGGGAAATGTGAATGGCTTATCCCTTGATTTGTTAGTTCATCCAGGGGAAACAATTAAAGAAGTTTTGGAAGAAAAGAAGATGTCGCAAGAAGAATTAGCTATAAGAACAGAATATTCTCCTAAACATATTAGTGAGGTTGTGAGGGGAAAGAAGGATATATCATCTGAGTTTGCAAATAGATTAGAGTATGCTTTAGGTATACCTGCTAGTTTTTGGATGAATCTTCAAAGTAACTATGATAAAGAAGTTTTTGAAATTAATAGTTTAAGTAATATTGAAGAAAAAGAATTAAATATCTTAAAAGATTTAAAAGATGTTATTAAATTTTGTGAAAATGCAGAAATAATTGAATGTAATTCAAAAAAAGAAATAACAGTTTTAAATATGAGAAAATTTCTTAATTTAAACAATTTATGTAGTATACCAAGTTTATCTATACAACAAGCTGCTTTTAGAGGTTCTAAGGCAAATAAAGTAAATGTATATGTATTATATGCATGGCAGAAATTATGTGAGTATTTTACAAATAAAATAAAAATTACTAATAGTTATGATATAGAAAAATTGAAAACAAAATATGAAGATATAAAAAGAACAATGTTTTTACCTGCAAATGATATGGTTACTGAATTAAAAAATATTTTTGCTGAGTGTGGTATAGCATTTGAAGTCGTACAACATTTTACTGGAGCGCCTGTTCAAGGATTCATTCAAAAAAGAAATGGTAAAGTTGTTTTATGTATGACTATAAGACAATCTTTCTCTGATATATTTTGGTTTACTTTGTTCCATGAAATATGGCATTTAACAAATGATGATTTTGCCAATCAATATATTGATTATCAATTTATTGAAAGTGAAGAAGAAAAAGCAGCTGATAAGTTTGCTAGAAACATGTTAATTAATCAAAATGATTATGAAGACTTTATTAAGAGTGGTAATATGAATATTACTGAAATAAAAAGGTTTGCTGATTCTCAGAATGTTAAACCTGGTATTGTTATAGGACGAATTCAAAATGATATTAATGATTACTCTTTTATGGCTAAATATAGAGAAAGATATAAATGGAGTAATTAGTTAGTGAGGTGTAGTAAATGTTAACAATTAATTTTAAACAAATATATGAAACTAATGAAAAAGTTGATAAAGAATGGGTTTTAATTATCTATGATATTTCAGCAAATCATTATGTTGGAATGCCAGTATATTCTAAAGAAAAAGAAGGATGTATCTATTGCAATTCAATTAACAAATATGTGGATGTTAATAAAATAGCAGATTATAATAGATCTAAAATGAATAGATGTATTTATGTTCATGGAAAACCAGTTAAGCTATCTAAAAAAGATTTTACTTTAATATTACAAGAAGGTAAAAATTCATTACTTGAATTTTTAAATAAGAATATAAAAAGTGACATAGATGGAATAAGTTATATAAAATGGTGTAGAGATAAATACGTTATTAATCAAAAAGATCTGGAAGAGGATAATTTAATTCAAAATGCAATTTACTGGGTTGATTTTGGAATAGGTGTTGGTAGTGAATTAAGAAAGTTAAGACCAGCAATATTATGGAGACCAACAAGTGATAAAAAATTATGGACAATGATACCACTTACTACAAAAAGAAGATCCGACAAGTACTATTTTCACTATGATCTTGAATGTTTAGCAGAGGGAACAGCTAAGATAGAAAATATGATGAATTTAAGTTCAAAAAGAATTCTTGCACCTTATTTTGCAAAGGATAAATTAGCAATAATAACAAAGAAAGATTATACTGAAATAAAGAAAGCAATATCGAAATATTATTTATTTAAATAATTATTAAAAATTTTTTTGTAAAATTTTTCAAAAACTTTTTTGAAAAAAATTGACAAAAGATCTAAATATTTGTATAATTAAGTTACATTTAATTAATGCATGTATGTTCTTACATATATGGAAGTTGTGTTTCAAAGACTAGCGTAAGCTAGTTTTTGCTTTATATGTGAATAAAATAATCGTATTTGAATATAATAATAGTACATTTAATTAGTGCACATTTATGTGGTTTTTCACTTTTTAAGTGCGCCTCCATTTGGAGGCTTTTTACATAAAAAAAGCTTAGTCATCTTCTAAGCTATCTACAACAGAAACAACTGAGTCGAGGGCAGTACTAAACATATGTGAATATGTATTTAGAGTTTCCTCGATTTTTGTATGCCCTAAATATTTTGCAACTAATGTAACATTAGTACCATTATTAATAAGTAGTGATGCGTATGAATGCCTAAAATCATGGATCCTTATAACTTTTAAACCAGCAAGTGTTGCCAGTTTAGTTCTTCTAAGATATATATTAGAATCAGCTATGGGTTTGGCATCAGAAACCACAAAGAAGTCATCATTAAATCCATAGTATTCTTTTTTATCCTGCTCATAGAGCATTTTAAGGTCGTTTAATAAGACTTTAGTAATAGGAATTATTCTTCTACTATCCTTAGTCTTAGTATCCGAAAATTCAAACTTAGCACGATTATTTCGCTGTGTTATTTGTTTATTAACAGACAATACTTTTTTTATCAAAATAGATATCTTTCCAGGTAAGACCTTTTAATTCTCCTTTACGCAATCCACAGTAATATAATATTTCAAATACACATTTCCATCTTAGATCATCTTCATTAGAAATAAACTTTTTAAATTCATCATAAGTATAATAAGCCATTTCTTTTCTACGTTCATTAGGATCTTGAAACTTTGACATTTTATTATATACTGCTTGAAAGTTTAAATTATGCCATTTAACACCAAAGTTTAAAATGGATTTAAGAAACTTATAAATATCATTTTTATATCTAAGAGATATATTAAGTTTATTTATCTCTCGTTTCCATTGTTCAAATTGCATAATATTAAAATCTTTTAATTTGACAGGAAAGAAACATTCTATAAATTTTTCTTTATTATCATAACCATACTTAGTAGTATCTTTCATTATTTCATCATTATGCATTCGAAACTCATCATATAAATCTTTAAATGTCATATTGTTATCTTCAACTTTATCAGTAGAAGTAACTAAAAACATTCTTTCTGCATCAGATGCTTCCTTTTTAGTTAAATACCTTTTAGATCTATATTGTTTAGCAGCACCAAAAGCATCTTTATAGCTAAACTTAAAATACCAAGTTCTACCATTTTTAGTAGGCTTAGGATCTTTGTAAACTGCCATTATTTCACCAACTTTCCTGTCAATAAATTAGGAAAATGTCTCAATTTTTTTTAAAACATTAACGGGAAAATATTCTCGTTTTTGTTTGTAATTATATAACTTATTCAATTGATGTCAATGACAAGTTCATAAATTCATGTTTCACATCATTGACATCAATTTTCATAAGATATTTTTTATATCTAACAAACGAGAAAATCAAACTCAAGCATATTGGTGTTGATTATGACTTTTCTCAATTTGTTTTAGAAAAGAACTTAATTTCCATGGGTGAGTCATTGGGGGAATATATTTTTTCTTTTCTTTAACTTCAATAACCTCATCAAATTCTTTAGAAAATCTTTCGTTTCTAGATAATTCTTTTAATTCTAAAACTTGTTCGTCAATAGTAACTAATAAATCTCCATTAAATGCTTTAATAACTAAACATTCTGTTTTAGGTATAAAACATTTTAGTTGATTATTTAAATATGGTTGATAATATTTGTTTTGATATTTAATAGAATTACCATTATCAATTTTTCTTGGAGTTAAAACAGCTAGAATATAATTTATTTTTTCTTCACTAGGTGATGATTCAAAAACAGATTTAAATTTTTTATAATCTAAAGCAAATCTTTGATTAAAGTAAGGAACAAAAACATCTATTAAATATTTATTAGCTTCTTCAATAGTTGTAATGCGGTGTAGTTTTAATCCATTCTAATCTGCCTTGAAAAGTACCATTTGTACGTTCTATTAAACCTTTTGCTTGGGATACAGATGATGTTTCAAGTTCAACACCTAATTGCTTACAAGCATATCCATATTGAGTTAAAACGTCTTTGTCACTAGTTCTTTTATTAGGATTTAAAGACATATAGTTAAATACAGTACGATTATCAGTAAAAAATTTGTATGGAATACCATACTTAGTAAGTATTTGATAAAAAACATGATAATAACCATTTAGAGTTTCCTGTTTGTCAAACCAAGCTCCAACAATAGTAGAAGTAGCTTTATCTATAGCAAGATGTAAGCAAGTTTTAATCCCACTAAACCACATATGAATAGAACCATCCTGTTCAATTACTTCACCAAAGTATTTAGGCTTTTCACCTCTAGGATGTGAATCTTCTAAATCAATTTCATGATTTATAATATGTTCAATTTGTTCATTACTCATAGCAAGATTAATTTTCTTTTCTTGAAGTAATCTTTTCTTTGTATATTCCCGTTTATTTTTCTTTCTAGCTTTAGGAGAGAGTATATCAGATTTAGTTAAGGTCTTATAGATAAAGTCATAAGAAACATCAATATTTTCATCTTGTTTTAGAAATTCTTTAAAATGATTAAAATTCCAGTCTTGATATTTATTCTTATATAATAGTATAATATCTTCGGAGATGGATTTATCTAAATCATTAATTGGCTTTCTTGTTCTATTGCCGTGAACAAAGCCTGCTTTACCTTTCTCCTTATATTTAATAATAAGACGATCAACTTGTCTTCTAGATAAACCGAGCTTTTTACTAGCTCTATTTTTGTTGCCATTATGGTCAACTAGTTCTTTGATAACTTCGTATTTTTCTTGTTCATTCATTCTTAATTTTACCTCTTTCATTTTTTCCACCTCAGTGGAGTATTATATAACAGCGAGACATTTTTGCAAGTTAACACTTAAGACATTATCACAAATTAATCATAATTTATTTATTTTTAATGTGTATAATACTGACAAAAAGGAACTTTTATGCTATAATTTTATTAGTGGAGGTACTAGAATGTCTGAAAGAGAATTAGATTCAAGTATAAATGATTATATTGAAGCAGAACCACCTAAAAACTATGTAAAACAATCACAGTGGGATATGGCTATTGGACTTCAAGAAGTAGATAGCTTAAAACCATCCAAGTATTTAGAAAAATTATTACAAGAAAATGTAACAGGTGAAAAAACTATTTATGAAGTAGAAAAAGAATTAAAAGAGTATTATAAAGAAAAAGAAAAAAATAATGATATTAATCATAATGAATTAGAATGTGATTTAGTTTCTACCAGAATAGTAGAGTTATTACAAGAAGATAACTTTGAATTATCTGTTGATTATTTAAAATATGTTCATAAATATTTATTTCAAGATGTCTATGAATTTGCAGGAAAATTTAGAAAAGTAGATTTTTCTAAACATGAAAGAAATTTAAATAATGATTCAGTAGCTTATGGTGATCATAAGCTATTAGAACGATCACTAGATTACGATATAACACTTGAAAAAAATAAAAATTATAAAGAAATGAATATAGTTGATGTAATTAATAATATAACAGATTTTTCTAGTAGGATATGGCAAATACATCCATTTAGAGAAGGTAATACTAGAACTACTGCATTATTTATAGAAAAGTATTTAGTATCATTAGGATATAATGTAGATAATACTTTATTTAAAGATAAATCAGTATATTTTAGAAATGCATTAGTAAGAAGTAATTATTTTAATAATTATTTAAATATAAAAGAAGACAATAGTTTCTTAATTAAATTTTATGAAAACTTATTATTAGGTAAGAATAATAATTTACATTCAAAAGATTTAATTGTGGAAGAATTATTTAATAAAGAGAATTAAAAGAAGAGGCGCTAGTACAGGTTTATTAATTTAATAGGCTTTTGTAGTGGCGTTTTTAAGTAGTAAAGGAAGTGAGATTAATGTATACAAATGATAGAATGAGTTTCATAAATGAATATATGTCAGCATATAAATCGAAAATAGAATTGTCAAATGAAAAAGGATTGTTTGATTCGGCTAAAATGTTCGAATTATTTGCATTGGAAATATGTAAATTGTATTTTAAACAAAAATTTTATAATTTAAACACCACAAAGTCAAATTTTCCAATCTTTGATTTAATATCCGAAGATGAAAAAATATATGTTCAAGTTAGTACAGAAAAATATATACTTAGTAAGATAAAGAGGACATTAGAAAAATTAAAAGATTCAAAAGAACCAAAACTTCAAAAACTAAATAATGCTTATTTTTTTATGTTGGATAATTCTAGTGTTAAAAAGGTTAAAGATTTAACTGGTGATAATCAAATTGGAAATATTTCATTCATTAGAACAGAAAATTTAATTACTACCAAAGATATTATTAATAAAGCTGAAACTGATATGCAATTTCAAGAAGATTTTTATAAATTGATAAAAAAAGAATTTGAAAATTTTAATGAGAATGTAACAAAGCTTATTAGCGAAATAGAGAATTCTAAGAATGTTGGATTAAAAAATATAGAAACTTTAATTAATAATGAGTATGAAATTGATAGAGAAGATATTGTATCTAAAATAAAATTAGAAAACAAAAAATTTATTTCTATACAAGGTAGAGAAGGTAGTGGAAAGTCAGCATTATGTAAAAAAATAGTAGAAAATGAAGAAATTGTTTTATATGCTCGTGCAGAAAGATTTGTAGAATCAAAACATTTAGAAGAAATTTGGAATTTAGATATTAATAAAATATTAGAACTTATAAATGGGAAAAAAATAGTTTTTTTCATAGATGCACTAGAATTTATTACTGATTCTCCTAAAATACAATTGGATTTGTTTGAGACATTGTATAGCGTAGTAAAAAAATATGAAAATAGTTATATAGTTACATCTTGCAGGACAAGCGATAAAAATGCTTTTTTAAAATTAGAATCAAATTATTCAATACAAACTTATAATATAAATGATATAAATGAAGAAGAATTGAGCAAGATAAAAAATAAGTATCCAATAATTAAAACAATTTCGGAAAATAAAAGTTATTTAGAATTATTAAAGACACCTTTTTACATAAATTTAATTATAAGTAAATCAATAGATGTTGAGAATATTAATGATATCAATGAATTTCGTAAATATATATGGGAAAATATAATTTGTCTAAAAGAAAAATGTAAAGATTATAAGGTCTCATATAATAGAGTAATAGAACAAATAAATAAAATTGTATTTGATAGAGCTAAATATTTTTCGCTTGGAACTAATACAGATGATATTGATAATGATATATTACAAATATTAAATACAGAAGGAATTATTGTAAATAATAAATCTGGTGTTAGATTAAAGTATGATATATATGAGGACATTTGCTTTGAAATGTATTTTGATAACCAATTTAAAAAATGTAAAGGTGAATATTTAAATTTTTATCAAAATATAGAGAGTATGGGAAGATGTGTTTATAGAAGATATCAAATTTGGATTTCAAATAAATTATTTATAAAAGAGAGTAAAGACAAATTTTTATATAAATTGATTTTTTCTAATGAAGTATCTGATGAGTGGAAAAAACAAACTGAAATAGGAATAGTAAAATCAGAATATTGTCAAAATTTTTTTGAAGATTATGAAAGAGAAATATTAGAAAATAATTTATTGAAAGAATTTATCGAAGTAATAAATATGTTTTCGTTTGATTCTAAAATAATATACATAAAAGATAAATTTCCAATGCTACATTTGAAACCAATTGGAAATGGAAGAGCTTGTTTAATAAAAACTATATATAATAATTTAATTTATAAAGAAGAAAATACTGATTTTACAAAAATAGTTAAGTTATGTTCAGACTATACTTTACAAAATAATATTAAAAATGAAGTGGCTAATTCTACTTGTAACATATTACAATATTATGTTGATTTAAAAATTGATAATTATAGCGATAATTATTATAAAATTATTGATGATATAGATATGTGTCTCGTTGGAATATATAGATTATCAAAATATTCTAATGCGTGGATAAAAAACTTTTTTGAGAAACTTTCTAAATATTTATTAAGTAATAATCAAAAACAACAAAGAGTTGCTAGCGACATTGTTGAATGGACATTAAAAAACGCACATTTTAATATGCTTAAATATTGTTCAAAAGAAATTTGCACGTTATTAAATAATTATTGGTTAGAAAATGGTAATGGTAATGACAAACAATATTATGGTTATAGATATGAAATGTCTTATGAATATAAATATGGATTAAGTAAACAAATAGATAATTATAATTATGAATTTAGAAAAGTGGAAGATAATTTATTTTTAAACAATTTATATTATGCAAACTTTAATAATGGTTTTAAATGGACAATAAATTTTATAAATCAATGTGTGGAAAAATATTATCAAAATTATTCCAACGAAATATTAAAAATTCAAATAAAATTTCAAGATAACAATATAAGAGAATATTATGGTAACCCCAATATGTGGGTAGCTGGTATTGTAGAATATTCTGTTCCTACGCTAATTGCTGATATGGTATACTGTTTAAGAAATTTTATATTAAAACATTTAGAAGTATATAAAGCTGACATAGAATTATTTAAAGATTTTTCAGAATATATTAAAAATAATATATATTCAAAATCGAATAATATAATCTTATTAACTATAATTGAAAGTGTTGGAATGACTTTTGAAAGCGAATTACCTGGTTATGCGATAGATTTGGCAACAAGTATTGAAATAGTAAATTGGGATACAAATAGATATACTTTGTACTTAGATAATCCAACACTAGATAGTTTAAAACAACAAATGTTATTAGCGGTAGGGTTGCCAAAATTGGAAGAGAGATATAAACTTCTTAAAAAATGTGATATGAATATACAATCTTATGTTGCAAATTCACAAATATATTTTGGAGATAAAATTAGACTTAGAGCATATGAAATTATTGATTATTTATATTCTAAATTTAATAATGATGAAAAAGATTCAATGAACTATTTGCAGATTCAAAAAATGGATTTAAGAAATGCTAAGGTGACTAAAATAAATGATAATACATTTATGCTAGAGGCACAAATAATAGGTGAAGCTGAAAAAATAGTTGAAAAGCAAAAAGAAATACATGAACCTGAAAATGAATTGTATAAAGAAATTTTAGAATATAAGAATAATAATGGTAGCATTGATGAATTGATTAAAATAGTTGATAAATTATTAAATATGTGTTCTGATGAAAACATGAATATTGTTTATGAAAGATTATTAATTGCAAGCATAGCCGCAGCACTAAATAAAGACGACTTAACTTTAGAAAAGAGAAATGAATATTGTTTAGTATGGGTAAGTGGGATAAATAAAATTTTTGATAATGATACATTTAATTCAGAAATATCTTTGTTTCCAATATTACTAAATCAGTTATCAAAGAGTGTTAGTGTTGATGTAAGTAATAATATAAAAAATCTTATGTTAAAGATAATTTTAAATGAAGAGCATAATGGTATAATATATAAGTATGATATTCATTTAAAACAATATCTTTTTCAAAATAAAAAAATTGCAAAATCAATTTTTAATACTATTGTTCAGTTAGCATATGATGAAATGCAACATCAAAAATATAATGCTAATTATTTGAAAAAAACAAATAGTGAAGAAGATTTTGTATTTGTTCCAAATATGCAACCAAAACTATATGGTGTAGATAAATATATAGAAAACGCTGGCCATGATAATTATATTAGTCAAAAAGACAATATAATTCAAAAATATTTGTACTGTGAAGAAGAATTAGAAATTAATTCATTTGAAATAAATAATTATGATATATCAACACTTTGTTATGTTTCTAATTGTGGTTTGAATTATGATGATGGAAATTTCATAAATATAATGGAAGGTATCTTGAATTGCATTATTGAAATTAACAATAAAAGTGACCATACTCATAAAATAATTAATAGTTATAATCGAAGAGAAATTATTGATCATTTTGATAGGGAAATTATTAAGAGTGATAGTAATTGGGAAAAAGGTGTTAATTTATTGTTTGATAAGATCGATTTTTCGGAATTTTCGAATGATAATGTTGAATTGTATGAAGATATTTTTGGTGGATTTTCTTGTGAATTTTATGATTCGTATGTTGAAAAAAGCAGAAGAATACTTTGTAAGAAAAAAATCAAATATATTGAAGATAAAATTACTAACATTCCAGAGTTAGCTATAAAGAAATATTTATTTAAAATTTTATTTTTTTCAATTAATAGATATTATCATTGGGATACAGAAAAATGTAAAACTTCATATGATTACAATGATAAAATGTTTCTAAATAACCAATTAGTGAGATATGGAAAGTATTATCCAAAAGAAGCAATTTATACATTGTATCAATTAAATATTGAAGAATTATTACCTGAAATTTTGATTTCTGTTGAGAGTATACTTTCTGAAACAACATTAGATAATAATAAATTAATTAAAGAATTAAAAGGTGACAGTGAACAAATTATTAATATGATAATTGTTAAAGCATTTGTTTATCATAGCGATAAGATTAAAGAAGATAAAGAATTACTTGAAGCATATGAAAAATTATTAAAAAGATTAATAGAATTAAATTATGCTAATGCATGTATAATATTAGATGAATTTAGAATACATTAATTATATGAAAAAGGATGACCTAGTCCGTTAAAGGACTAGGTCATCTTTGCTTTGAGGTTTTACTATTTCATATTTTTCATAATCATACAATTTTTCTTCTGGTTTAGATAATGTTTCGTTATGTTCTAATAAGATAGCGGGTTCAGTTTCTATAATATTGTTATCTAATTTACTATTTTGAAGTTCAATAATATTAACAATAGTATCAAGCCTATTTTGATACATATGAGAATATGTATTTAAAGTTTCATCAATTTTAGAATGTCCTAGATATTTAGCAACTAAAGTTATATTAGCACCACTATCAATTAATAAAGATGCACAACTATGTCTAAAGTCATGGATTCTAATATATTTAACCCTAGCCATAAAAGCATTTTTTGTTTTTCTATCTAATAGAGTAGTAGCAGCTAATGGATCAATATTACCAAACACATACCAAGAATCTCTAAAACCATAATAATTAGCATCATCATTATATAAGTTAGATAAATCTTTTAATAAAAAATTAGGTATAGGTATAGTTCTATAACTTGAACTTGTTTTAGGACTAGTAACAGTATATGGTTTACCAGTTTTAGGGTCTGGTACTTTAACAATATTTTTATTAACAGTTAATATATTTCTATTAAAATTAATATCATATCATTTAGTATCAAAGCGTCATTTATTATACTAAAATAAAAAGTCCCATTTTGACTATTATATCATCACGACAGTATTGTGGTTCCAAAAGATCAAGTTGATATCAAATAAATTTAAAAAATTTTTTTGACAAATTTTGATACTAATTGTTCCAAAATGGAAATTGTATGTTATAATAAATATATACCAATGACTAGGAGGATAAGTCTATGGAAAAAAGAAAACCCATGGATATAACTATAGGTTCTAATATGAGTAAATTAAGAAAACAATTTAATTTAACTCAAAGAGAAATATGTTCTGTAGTAGGAGTAAATGCTTCAACTTACAAACATTATGAACTAGGAGATAGAATGGTACCTATTAGTGTATTACAAGACTTGGCTAAATTTTATAAAGTATCTACCAATTACTTTTTTGAAAATATGCCAGAATTATCTATGAAAGAATCTATAGAATTATCTAAATATGCAAATGAGGTAAGTAATAGTACACAAAAATATATTGCTATAGATTTAAAAAATCCTACTAAAGGATTAGAAGAATTAGAAAACAAAATACAAGCAAGAGCAAGACTTAGAATTAAAAATTTAAGACTAGAAAATAATAAGTCTCAAAAAGAAATAGCAAAGTATTTAGAAGTTGATTTATCTACTTATAATAAATATGAAAAAGGTAGTAGAAAATTAAGTAATGAAGTAGTTAAGAAATTAGCTGAATATTACAATATATCAGTTAGTGATATAATTGATTAATAAATAATGACATAATGACAGTAGAAATAGGTATAGGGTATATCCTAAGTTAATGTCATAGGAGGATAAGGTATGAAGGAACTGGAAAAAAAGATAGTTAAATTTGCAGAAGATAGAGATTGGCTACAATTTAATACTCCTGAAAATCTTGCTAAGTCAATTGCTATTGAATCAGGAGAATTATTGGAATGCTTCCAATGGAATAACAATTATGATAAAGATGAACTAAAGTATGAAATAGCTGATGTGATGAATTATTGTATATTATTATGTCATCAAATAGGGGTTGATCCTAAAAAAATAATACTTGATAAAATGGAAATATCCGCTAAAAAATATCCTATTGATAAATCAAAGGGAGTTAGCACAAAATACGATAAATTATAAGTTTTGAGAGGTAATAAATTTGAAAATGGAAGACTTAAAGTATATTATTGATTCTTATGGATCTAAAACTGCTGTTTTATTTTTATCAATAATTGGATTTATCTATTTAATTAAATTAATAGTAGAAAAAATTTTTGATAATTATATATTGAAAAAAAAGAAAAAGGAAATCATAGAATATGAAAATGCAATTCAAAGAAGTACAATAGCATATAAATTATTGCTTGAAAAAGAATTGGAATTTTATGAAAAATATTTTGATTATGCATCAGAATTAGTAACAGATATTCAAGATATTGAATACAATTATTTGAAATTTAATAAAAAATTATTAAAAAAGTATATATTGAAAGTTTTAGAAGTAATACCAAAATTAAAAAAAGATGCAATAGTTTACGAGGCATATTATGATTCTAAAATACGTAAAGCAATAATATCTTTAATAAAAGTATTACAAGACGATTTTGCACATAAAATTGAAAAAATAATGGCAAAAGAAGTAAAAAATGAAGAAGTAAAAATGTTATGTGATGATGTTTTAAAAAAATTAGCATTGATTTCCTCTTTAATTTACTTAAGAGAGGAAAAAATGTCAAATTAAGTGAGGTAATATTATGTTAGTATATGAAGGAGTAAAGTCAAGTTTTATAAATGATGTTGATTTAAATTTAATTACAGATAAAATATTAAAAAGATTTAAAGAAGTGTTTCATAGAAGTACAGGTGAGGCAGAAGTTAATTCTTGGAGAGAATCAATGCTTAGAATGAGAGGTGTCTTAGCAGATAACGAGATACCAGATAATGCTGGTGTGGCTATTGAATTTAATATTCCACATACTTCCAATAGAATAGATTTTCTTTTATCGGGATATGACAAAAATAAAAATAATTCTATTATCATAATTGAATTAAAACAATGGACACATGCCGATGCCGTTGAAGGAAAAGATGGCGTAGTTTCAACATTTACAGGAAGAGCATTAAGAGAAGTAACACATCCTTCTTATCAAGCTTGGAGTTATGCTAGTTTGATTAATAGTTATAATCAAGAAGTATATGATAGAAACGTGAGATTACACCCTTGTGCTTTCTTACACAATTATGATTTATCAGATAATGATCCAATCAATAGTGAACAATATAGAGATTATATAAATGAAGCACCTATGTTTGGCTCAAAAGACTTTGAAAAACTAAGAGAGTTTATTAAAAGATATGTTACTGAAGGTGATGATAAGGAAGGTTTATATATTATAGAAAATGGTAAAATCAAACCATCTAAAATGCTACAAGATTCTTTTTCTTCAGTATTAAAAGGCAATAAAGAATTTGTATTAATAGATGATCAAAAGATTATATACGAGGAGGCATTAAGAATTGGAGTTAATTCTCATTTACACAATGAAAAAAGTGTATTAATTGTAGAAGGCGGACCTGGTACTGGTAAGTCAGTATTAGCTATCAACCTATTAAAACAATTTTTAAATAGAAATCTAAATACATTTTATGTTACTAAAAATAGTGCACCAAGAGAGGTTTTCAAGGCAAAATTAAAAATAGATAAGATGAGTGGATTAAACAACTTATTTAAAGGTTCAGGAAGTTTTTATGATTGTGAACAAAATTCCTTCGATGTTTTAATAGTGGATGAGGCTCATAGATTAAACAAAAAATCTGGATTGTTTTCAAGCCTTGGAGAAAATCAAATAAAAGAAATAATTAATGCTAGTATGTTTTCTATATTTTTTATAGATGAAAATCAAAGGGTTACTTTAAAAGATAATGGTTCAATTGAAGAAATTAAAAAATATGCAAGATATTATAATGCAAGTATTTATAAAATGAATTTAAAAAGCCAATTTAGATGTGATGGTTCTGATGGATATTTAGCTTGGCTTGATAATATTTTAGAAATAAGTGAAACTGCTAATTTTGATTTAGATAGCAAATATGAATTTAAAGTGTTCGATGATCCGAATGAGTTAAGAAAGGTTATTGAGGAAAAAAATAAAATTAATAATAAATCAAGATTAGTAGCAGGTTATTGTTGGGACTGGATAAGTGAAGGTAAAAATAAGTCTGATGTATTTGATATAACTATTCCAAAATATAATTTTGGAATGAGTTGGAATCTTGGTAATTCCAGTACGTGGGCAATTGATAAAGGATCAGTAAACGAAATAGGATGCATTCATACTTGTCAAGGATTAGAATTTGATTACGTTGGAGTTATTATTGGTGATGACTTAAGATATGAAAATGGACATATTATGACTGATTATACTAAAAGAGCAAAAACTGACCAGTCATTAAAAGGTATTAATAAAATATCAAAAGAAAGAGGAATAGAAGAAGCAAAAAAAATAGCTGATGAAATAATAAAGAATACATATAAAACATTAATGACTAGAGGAATGAAAGGTTGTTATGTTTATTGTACAGATAAAAGATTACAAGAATATTTAAGTAATAGGTAAAACGACTGAATTGGTTGCTTTTTGTAATATAATAGAAAATTATAGAGGTGATATATGGAATATACTAATAAGCAAATAAATAAAATATTAAATGTGCAAGAATTTGTAGCTATGTCTAATATATTATCTAAAGTTTATCTTGATTTTGAAAATAAAGAATATTTTATTGCTACATTTACAGATAGAGATAGAATATATAGAGTATATTGCGCTTCAATATATAATTTAGTTGAAGCAATACAGGATTCTAAAGAATATTTTATTAATACAAAGAAATATGAAGAATTCGAAAAGATTATCAATCAAGAATTTATTGCAGATGATAATAAGTATTATAAAAAAGAAAACTACAAAGCAACTTTATTTAAAATAATTGAAACTATAAGACATCAAGTGAATCATTCATTAAAAGATGATGAAGATAATAATATCTTATTTGCAGCATACATTGATTTTGAAATATTAGAAAATTTAAGAATTGTTATTAATGATATTTTTTGTGAAGCTTATAATGAAATTGATAAATCTAAAATAAAAGAGATAATTTTAAATAAACCAAAAATAAAATACTCGATGGATAAATTATCAAATAAAGTGGATGAATTAAAGTTAAAAATACCAGAAAATGAAAATAGATTAAATAGAATTTTTAAAAAAAAAAATGAAAGATCGCTGGAATTATTTGATCAATTATTTAATGGTAGCAATTTGTATGATTTAATTATGAAAGATCCAGAGGCTATTAAACGATTTGATTCTGCTGATAAAGAAATACAAGAATCATTTGAAAGTGTAGAGAAGTATATTAATGAAAACGGCAGCAAATTAGAAAAAGAAGCGTTAAAGATTTTTAAAGAATTTACAGAAGAAAAAAAAGATGAAAGTATTAAAGATGTAACTAAAAATGTTGAAGAATTAAAAACAAGATTGGAAATGTTAATTGAAAATAATATTAAAAATGAATAATTTCTAGGTACACTTTTAGGTACACAAATCTATAAGTTTCATTAAATTTAAGTAAATTTATATAAACTAAAAAGCACAGAAAACCTTATTTTATAAGGGCCTTAATATTTTATAAAACTAGTCAAATTAAAACCAGGTCGCCCCCCGAAAAGAGCATTTAACCGTGCTCTCATTTTTTATGTCCATTTTATAATGGTTTGCGAGGCATCAGTATTGATAAAATAATTTTAGTTACAATTTATGTGCAAAAAAATTGATTTAAAAAATAGTTCATTGAGAAAAAGTGGCAAAAGTGGTAAAAATTCTCAGTGAAATTTTAAGCAATAATATGGACAAGGTTAATTTATCCGTAGGATAGTAATAGGATTATACCGCAAACGGTATGATACATCAAGGTATAATACATTATGAGAAGATGACTTATGGAAAAGAAAAAGAAGTAATAATAAGCAATAAGATAAAATGTAAAAAGTGTTGAGATGTAATTGAATCAACTTATAGACAAGGTTTTAAGTTTTGTAAATGTTGTGCAGTTGCAGTTGATGTTGGAAAAGTCATAAATTTTCAAACGAATGTAACAAGTAGGTATATAAAGTAAAACCTTTAAAAGCATAAAAGAAATGATGGATAATGAAAAGTTTGGTAAATTTGATAAAAGAATTATATACGCATTTCTTTCATCACAGACTTTTTTGGAAAATACAGATTTTGACAGTGTTTCAATTGAAGAACTATTAATTATAAAAAAAGCTTTAGAATATACAAATAATATATACAAAAATCAAGAGCATATTGCTAATGCAATGAAAGATGATAAAGAAATTTCAACTTTAGCTTGTTTAAAATCAATAAGATCTATAGTTTTAAGAGAACTTCTTCTTATGTATTATTATACATATACATCAATAAAATCATTAAGTTTAATAAGAAATGAAAAAGGAAGAAAAAATCATGTGTTTGATGTTGACAAACAATTGAAATGTGTTGAAGAAGATATAAATTCACGAACAAAAAGAAGACACTACTAAAAAAGAAAAAAGGCCACTATTTAGTAGCACTGTTTTAAATATATAATAATTAATTAATCAGTTGTATATCCTCTAGAAGTCAATCTATTAATTAATGTTTTTCATATATTTTACATTGATAACTATATAATATAATAAAAAATTTTAATAATTTTACAAAAAAATATTAAATAAATTGACAAATAATTAAATATTTAGTAATATTTATATATAGAAAGAGAGGTTATTATATGTTTACATTATTAAGTTTTTGTGAAAGTTCAGCAGAAATATGGCAATTAGTAGGTAAAATTATTAATATTATTAAAATCGTTATACCAATTATTATAGTTATTTTAGCTATGTTAGATTTAGGTAAAGCAGTAATGGCAGGAGAAGAAAAAGAAATAAAAGAAGCACAAAAGATGTTAATTAAAAGATTAATATATGGTGTTGTTATATTCTTTGTTGTTACAATAGTACAAGTTGTATTTAATTTAATCGGAAGAAGTGTAGTTGAAGATGATGCGGCTTGTTGGGCATGTGCTACTTCCCCAAGCGGACAAGTTTGTAAAGATGCGGTAAATAAAGCACAAAATCAATAATTATATAAAATAAAATAAACAAATAGATTGTTATTTGTTTATTTTTTTGTTAAACTAATTATAGTAATTACTTGTTAGGCGGTGATACAATGGAAGACCAAGAATCTTATTTAAATGAGGAAGAGGTAAGTCAGGGATTAAATAAAGCAGGCAATGCTGCAACGCAATTTGGACAAGGTATGTATGGTGGGATTAAATCAGGAATAAAAGATTTTAAAGATATTAAAAATCATGGTTTGCAAAGTTCTAATAAAGATTTAGATGATACTAAAAAAGAACCAGAAATACCTGAACCTAAAAATCAAAATCCTAATTCAACAGGTGTACCTAACCAGTTACCTGGAAGTGATAATTCGAATAATCCTTTAGATAAAAATAAAGATGAAGAAGGCACTAAAAAGGATGATGATAAAAAAGAAAAAAGCAAAAAAGACGATGGGAAAAAAGATAAAAAACAAAGTTTAAAAGAAAAAATAAACGAAAAAAATCCATTAAATAAATTAAAGGAAAAAATAGATGAAAAAAATCCTTTAAAAAAATTAAATAAAAAATTAGAAGAAAAATTAAATCCAGCGAAATTATTACTTAAAAAAGTCAAATTATATGGTGGTTTAATTTTATTAGGATGTTCTTTAATACTTATTTTAATAATTGCTTTAGTAGGAGGAACTGCGATTCATACAACTTTACACAATATAACAGAAGATTTTGTATATAGTACAGGAGAAATAACACCAGAAGAAAATGCACAAGTAGTAAGAACATTTGGATGGTATTTAAAAGAAACAGGAGAATATGAAGTAACTAAAGTGAAAAAAACAGTTTATTCTAATTATGATACACCAAATGGGACAGTTAGTATACCACACGAAACAGAAGTTGAAGAAAAAGCTCCAATATATGAAGCAATTTTCAATAATGGAATAGACGTAAAAATAACTGAAGGAACGAAAATACGCTCAAGTCAACCTGGAACAATCACTACTGTAAATAATGATTATATTGAAATAAATCATAATTTAAATGAGGAAAATAGATATAATAATAAGGAATATATTACAAAATATTATAATTATGGTACTCTGTTTAAAGATACTAAAGAAAATTATCTTGTTGTAAAAGAAACAACCTTATCATTAGCAGGGAAAGATGTTATGCATTTTGAAATAACTGAAGATGGAAAGTATATTGATCCTAATTTAATGTTTGGATATGAAGCTGCAGGGGAAATTTGCGAAGACGAAGATGCAATAAAAACAACAAGAGGAACGGCATCAAATGAAGATATTAAAAAGTTATTGGATAATAAATGTGTTTCTAAAACAAAATATATAGGAAGAAAGGCAGCAAAACAATTAGCCTACAATAATAGTTATTTTGGAACTCCTGAAGGAGAATATACAAGCTTAGTATGTGGAAGTTCTAATATATCAGCAAAAGGTCCAGCAACAGCACAATGTGCTGCAGGTGTTTATAGATATTTTAATAGTTTTTTACCAAAATTAGATAAAGCTGCTTGGATGAAATTTGATAGAATTCGTGGTAATGCTGTTGATTACTGGATTAGAAATAATAGCTTAGGAAAAGATGGATTTAAAGCTGATCAAACACCAACACCTGGTTCTGTTTGGGTTTCAAGTTATAGTAGCGCAACATGTGGAACATCACCATGTGGGCATGTAATGGCTGTTATAAGTGTTGCAGGTGATAATGTTAATGTATTTGAATGTAACCATTATGGAAATGAGATGTGTTGGTATCATACCTATACAAAATCATACCTTTCAAATTATCGAGGATTTTTAGGATATATTCATATTTTAGGAGAGTGTTAATGAAAAAGAAAATTTTAGTTTTAATTGGATTAGTAATGTTAACAACAGGGTGTAATGCTACAATTAATGTTAATATAGATAAAGACAGCGTTAATCAAAAATATATTATTAATATGGATAGTAGTGAACTATCCAATGGAACAGTTTATAAAACAATTGAACAAAACTTACTAGATAAAGAATTTGATAGTGAAGTTTTAAGTTATTTTACTATTAATAATAATATAAATAGTAATCCATTAAAAGCATCAAAATCATATGAATTAGCTAGTTATACTTGGGATACATTAATTGCAAGATGTTATGATAATCAAAATATAACTTATGAAAATAATGTGTTGAAAATAAACGCAAGTGGTTTTAATTGCTATGATAAATATAATATTTTAAATAATGTTAATATAAATGTAACTACTAATTATAAAGTAGTAAATAATAATGCTACTAAAGTAGATAAAAATACTTATATATGGAATATAAATAAAAATAATTTATCAAATATTAATATGGAAGTAGATTTTAATAACAAAGAAGCAGATAATAAAACTATATTAATAATATTAGGCGTTGCTTGTTTATTAATTGTAGTTGGTTATTTCTTATATCATATATATAAATATAAATTAGTAAAAAATGATTCTATTTAATAAATAAAAAGAAATATAAATAATTATTAAAAAGTAAGCAAAAAACAATTGTTATTTGTTTACTTTTTTGTTATAATTTTATTAGTAAAGAGATATGAGGTGAACTTATATATGAAAAAAAGTTTATTTATTAATATATGTATTATGTTAGTTTGTGGTTTATTTATATTTTTTAGTATAAATGAATGTGTTAATGCATTTTCAGGAGTACAAGTTTTAGATGGATGTAGTATATTAAGTCCAGGTCAACAAGAAGCTTTGCAATATGTTTGGACTGCAATAAGAATTGTTACTCCAGTACTTCTTGTTATACTTATTACTAAAGATATGGTACAAGCTGTAATGGCAGGGGAAGAAAAACAAATAAAAGAAGCACAATCTAATGCAGTAAAAAGAATAATAGTAGGAATAATAATTATGTTTGTACCTACAATAGTAAATTTAATATTAGATTTAATGGGTAAGGGTTTAGATACCTGTGGAATTAAATAGTTAGGAAGTGAAATATATGCAAACTTTAACACTTTTAGGAATTGGAAAAACTTTAACAATGATAGTTGCAGCGTTATATCGTACTGTGGCTTCGTTGTATTCTGGAATGATTGAGGCGGCAACAACATTTAATTCTAGTGAATTGAGTATGTTTTTACAAAGCTTGATTGATAATATTTACGTCTTGATTGGCGTTTTTATGCTTTTTAGAATAGCAGTGTCGTTATTAAATTATTTGGTTGATCCAAGTAAAATTGATGATAAAAAAATCGGAGGAGGACAACTTGTAATGCATATCCTAATTTCGATGGTTTTACTTGTATCATTAAGAACTATTATAATTCCGGTTACAAATAGCGTTCAAAATTTACTTGTTTGTGGGGATGTAAAATGTGAAGGAACAGATGGTGGAATATTATATAAATTGATACCTGATGAATACAAAAACTATTCAAATAATGAAATGGCTGATAATATTGCTAAAAGCATAGTTTATAAAACTGTGGATAATGTTCCAAATGTTTATGCAGAATCCACTAAATTAAGTGATGGGACAGTAAAATTAGCATGTTATTATTCTTTAAAATCTCAAAAAAGAGGAAATGACAATAAAAATGTTGGATATGAAAAAGTAAATATTGAGGTTGATTTTTACAAAACAAAAAGTTCTAGTTATAATAGTGCAATAAAATTAAAGTACTATACTGGTGGTTTTTTAGGAACTGGAGTAGGTCGTTCAAAAGAAGATGCAATTGATAATAATGGTAATTATTATTTTGTAAGTTCAAATGATAGTGAATTTTTATCTATTTATAATAGAATTGGTGATATTATTTTTAATAATAAGTCTGGAATGAACAGTATTTCAGCGGGAAAATGTCCTACGATGTTATCAACATTTGGTGTGCTTATTTATGGAAATAATAATTCTGTGTTAGGTTTAACAAATGGAAGTGATACTAAAGAGGGAAATAAAAAAGATACCATTAATTCAACTGTAAAAAATGATGGATGGTATTATCCAGACGAAATAGCAAGCGATGTTGAAACTGCTAGAGGTGGTTATGGTGGAAGTTTAGATCCAATTGGAGCGGCTTTTTCAATTAATTTATTAAAACCTTTTGTAGAACCATCTGGAGAATTGACAACTGATTTTTTAACTAATAGAGGCGGTGAAGATGTAGTTGGCTCTACGACATATTGGGCTAATAAAATAGAAGATGAAGAAATGTCATCTATTGATAATAAAACAACATTTTCTATGGATTGGTTGTTGGCAATTATCGCTGGAATAGCAGTTGCTGTGGTATTAATTACTTTATGTATTGAAGTGGTTATACGTAATTTAAAATTACTTTTCTTACAAGCGACAGCTCCTATTGCAATAATTTCATATATGAATCCAAATGATAAAATACTATCAAATTGGACAAAACAATATGTTGGAACTTTTTTGTCATTATTCTTATATATTATAGCAATTCAAATTGTGCCACCAATGATGAATGCAATGCTTAATAGTATTAATGGTAACTTAATAATGACACTAGTTATTATTGGAGGATGTTTACTATTTATGAAAGAGGCTCCTAAATTCTTATCTAAATTATTTGGACTTGATGGTATGGCTGGATCATTTGGAGATACATTTAAAATGGTTAAAACAGGACTTGGTGTTGGTGCTGGAGCAGCAGCAGGTGCAGTTATGGGAGGCATATCAGGACTTGGTGTTGGTGCAACAGCTGGAACATTCTTAGGAGGTATTGCTGGAGGAGCATTTAGAGGTGCTTCAGGAGGCGCTAAAGGAAAAATATTTGATGGAGCAAAAACGCAAAGACAAAAGAATATTCAAATAAGAGGTGCTAATGCATCTGGAAGTACTGCACTTGGCAGATTTGAGTCTAAATGGAATAGATTATGGGGACAAAAAGATAAATTTGAAAGAGCAGAAGCTATGCACAAAGGAGCAAGTGAAAGCCTTGGTTTAGTAGATAAGTATAAAGAAGAGGCAGAAAAAGGTATAATTAAATTGGCAAGTAGTGATACTTATAGAGGAAAAGATAATACATTTACTAGATTAGCAGCAGCAAAAAATGAATTAAATCAGGCTCAAGTAACTGGTGGAGATGTAAATGCTGCAATGGATAAATATAAAAAAGCACAAAAAGAAGCTATCAGTGTTTATTCTAATTTTTTAAGAGGTAAAAGTATTAGTATAGGTGATGGTAAGGACAAAAAGGTAGAGGTATATAATTTTGAAGATTTAAGCAGTACTCAAAGAGCAGATTTGACAGAAAATATTGCAAGACTTGGAGCTGTTGATGAAGCAATTAAAAACCTTGGACTTACTGATTCTAATGGCAGGAAATTTACTGAATATAGTGCTGAAGCAGAATCTGCAACAAAACTTGCAAAAGAACAAGCACAAAGAGGAATGGAAGAAAACAGAGCAGATCATGTTATTGCTAATAATAAATAAAATAAAAAGGGTGTGATATATAATGATGAATCAAACATTTTTAGTGCCTGCTAATAGTAAAAGGAGTGCACTGATATTTGGATTTTTTAAACCAGTTGATTTAATAATATTTGGGGTAGGTACGGCATTATCATTAATTTTATTAATGATATTTCCCGTAACAAAACTATGGGCCGTTATTGTTACATTAATACCCATTGTAACTGCAGGATTCTTAGTTTTCCCAATACCCAATTATCATAATGTAAGAACTTTAATTGGTGAAGTTTACAACTATTACTTTGTAAACAGAAGAAAATATATATGGAGAGGTTGGTGTTATACTTATGAACAATCAGATGAATAATGGAGTAGGTCAGGTTAATCAATTGCAAAATCAAAATTTGAATAATAATTCAAGTCAAAATGTTAAAAAGATGGCTAAGTCTGTTAAAGTTGATTCAAAATGGACAGAAAATTGGATTAATGTAAAAAAAATTAGTAATGGAATTATCTATAATAATTTAGGAGAAATGGTAACAGGAATAAAAATACAGCCTAAAAACATTTTTATCTTAGATGGTAGTAGTATGGATAATACATTAATTGGTCTTATGAATTTTTATAATACAATAGACTATGAATTTTGGCTAATGGTAGCAGATAGGCCAGTTGATATAACAGTATATGAAACAGAACTACAACTTTTGTATAATAAGACACAAGATCAAAGGATAAGAAAACTTATTTCTCAAGATATGGATAAGGGTGATTATTTTAAAAATAATAATGTTGTTGATACTGAGTATTATCTATTATTTAAAGAAAAGAATATGGATAATTTACAAAAGAAAGTACGTAATTTGATAAATGGAATGGCTAGTTGTGGTTTGGTTGCTAGTCAAACATCAAATGATGATTTAAAAATGATAATAGACAATTTCTTAAATGGGGGAAGAGATTTTGAAAGTGGAACGGTGATGCCTTTATGAGTACATTTAAGAGTAAAGTAGCCCCAAAGGGATTAGATTTTAGTAATTCAGGACATATTGTAGTAAGCGATAAATATATGTGTATTTTAACCGCTGTATCATATCCAAGAAGTATTGGGGTAGGATATTTATCTAATATAACTAATATGCCAGGAGTAAAGCTTGTTATAAAACATATTCCTGTACCTTTTTCAATGTTATCTAAAATGCTTAATAAAGAATTAGCAAATTTAAGGGTTAGATATCAAGAAGAAAAAGATAGAACAAACCAAGAAAGAATAAGACAAGATTATGACACATTAGAAGTGTTTATTCAACAACTTGCAAGCGCACAATCAAAGATATTTGATTTTCAAATGCATATTGTAGTATGTGCCGATACATTAGAAGAGTTGGAAACTCGTAAAATGACTATTAAAAATTACTTAGATGCGATGGGACTTCGCGCAATACCTCTTCGTTTTGAACAAGAAAAAGTATTAAAATCAATTTTACCATTCTTTCCAAAACAAGATATTGAAGAAAGAATTGGAACAATTATGCCAAGTCCTACGATGGCAGCAATGTATCCATTTATCTTCGATAGTATAAAAGATCCAGGACCATCAACTCTTCTTGGAACAGATTTTTCTGGAGGAGTAGTTTTATTTAATCAATTCTTGTATCAAACAAGAAAAGAACATAATAGAAATAACGCAAATATGGTAATTCTAGGTACATCTGGAAGTGGTAAATCAACTGCAGCCAAATTAATGCTTAGAAGTGCCATTAGAAATGGTTATAAAATTGTAGCAATAGATCCTGAAAACGAACTTAAAGATATGGCAGAAGCATTTGGGGGAGATGTAATTGACTTGGGAAAAGGAGGTCAATTTGGCCTTATTAACCCACTTGAAGTTATAATTGATGCTGATGAAGATGAAATAAAACAGGGCTTAGGATATACAGTTTTAACAAAAACCCTTCAATTCTTAAAAGGTTTTATGAAATATTATGATCCTTCAATTGAAGAAGATGTTTTAAATTTGTTTGTAGAATTAGTTCAAGAAACATATCGTCGTTTTGGAATAGATTTTAATTCAGATTTTTCTGCATATACTCATGAGCAATATCCAACTTTTGATGATGTATATGCTACAATTAAAGGAAAATTAATTTCAATGAGTGATATGACACATGAAAGAGATATAATGGAAAGACTAGAACTTAAAATAAGACCATTAACAAACGAATTAAGATTCTATTTTAATGGTAAAACAACTATATCACCAAGAAGTAATTTTATTGTATTTAATATAAAAGAATTAATGAATAGTGATACAAATATAAGAAATGCTTTATTCTTTAATGTATTAAAATATGCTTGGAGTTTATGCCTAGATTCAAGTATTAATACTGTAATGATGGTAGATGAAGCCCATGTATTATTATCCGGTGGAAATGTTCTTGGGGCAGATTTCCTCGCTCAAATTCAAAGAAGAGCAAGAAAATATAATACAGGTAATATAATTATTACCCAACAACCAAGTGACTTTACACCACAAGCAGTAATTACACAAGGAAAAGCAATATTTGATAACGCTAGTTACTATTTAGTAATGGGGCTTAGAAAACAAGCAGTTGAAGATTTATCTTTATTGATAGATTTAAATGATAATGAAAAAGAAAGTATTAAAAGATATTCACAAGGTAATGCATTATTTGTATGTGGATCAAGAAGAATGCAAATAAATGTTGTATTAACACCTGAAGAACTTGAATCATTTGGATCAGGAGGAGGACTATAAAAGGTCCTCCTTTTTAATTTTTTAAATTTATTGATTTTTAAATGCTTTTTTTAAATTGATATAAATAAACATTTAAAAAGTAAAAATTAAGTCTTAAGATGAATTTTAAAAATTCATCTTTATTTGTATTTGAAAAGTGAAATTTATGTCATTTGCAAACAATTTTTATATATGCTAACCTATCTAACTGGAGGGTTTATATGAAAAAAGATTATAAAAAAGAAATAATAAGTCTAATAGAAAAAGATATTATTAATCAAAGAAAGTATAATTATTATAAAAATGAAAGTTTAGTTAATACTAACTTTGAAATAGGAAAGTTACTTATCGAAGCACAAGGAGGTGAAGAAAGAGCACAATATGGAAATAAGTTAATTGCAACTTGGAGTAAAGAATTAACAAAAAAATATGGTAAGGGTTATAGTGAGAAGAATTTAAAAAGGATGAGAAAATTTTATATAGAATATAAAGATAAGCAAAAAGGGTCATCAGTGCTGACCGAATTGACATGGACAAATATTTGTCTACTTTTATCTATAAAAGATATTAACAAAAGAAATTATTATATTAATATAAGTGTTAAAAATAATCTTAGTTCAAGAGAATTACAACAAGAAATAAAAAGCAATGCTTTTGAAAGATTAAGTTTAGCAGATAAAAATAATATAAAACTAGTAACAAAAGAAGAAGATATTGATTTTACAGACACATTTAAAAATCCATTTATAATATTTGCTAATGTAGATGAAGAAAATATGGATGAAAAGACTTTAAAACAAATACTTTTAGAAAAAATAGAAAAAATAGTTTTGGAGCTAGGTGTTGGATTTAGTTTTATAGGAAGTGAAGTAAGACTAGGAAATCATAGATGTGATTTATTGTTTTTTAATATAGAACATAATTGCTATGTAGTAATAGAATTAAAAACAAGAAAATTAGAACATGTTGATATAGGACAAATAAAGTATTATGTAGAATATATAAATAAAAATATAAAAAAAGAAAGACATAATAACACTATAGGAATAATAATGACAAAATATAATGATTATTATGTAATGGAATATTGTACTGATAAAAATATATATGAAACGACATATAAAATAATTAATGAAGAAGAAAAATTATTAAATTAAAATTGTAAACAAATTAAATATCAATAATAGACAAATTACTAATTTTATAGTATCATTATAAGTAGGATATGGAGATGGTTTTATGGATAAACAAAGTATTTATTTAATCTCTGCAGGAGTTGTTTTTATACTTTTTGTTATTTTCCTTATTATTCTGTTAAAGAAAAAAAGGGTTATTAATTTACAAAAACAAGTTCAAGAATTGGAACGCCAAAGAAATTTAATCGTATCAACACCAATTGCAGCTGAACTTGCTAAAATAGAAGTTATTGTTAAAAACGAAAAATTAGAAAGTAAATATGAAGAATGGAAAGAAAGATACCGTGTTATAAAAGAAAATCGTTTTCAAGTAATAACAGATATGCTTCTTGAAATAGATGGATTAATCGATGCTAATGATATAAAAAGTGCTAAACAAAAAATAATGGAACTTGAAATGGAAATATATAAACTTCGTGTATCTACTGATAATTTACTTGATGAAATAAGAGAAGTAACTATGAGTGAAGAAAGAAATAGAGCTATAGTTACAAAACTTAAAAGTAAATTTCGTGATTTAGAAAGAACTTTTACTACAAATCAAGCTTCATATGGGGACATTGATAAATATATTGAACTTCAATTTGAAAACATTGAAAAAAGATTTCAAGAATTTGAAACAATCATGGAAAATAACAATTATAGTGAAATAGTGTCAAGTGTAAAAGTATTAGATGAAATGATTGCTCATATATCTACAGTAATCGAAGAAGTACCAGATTTACTTTTATTAACTAATAAAATTATTCCTTCAAGGATTGAAGAAATTAAAGAAACTTATAAAACTTTATTAAGCAAAAACTATCCTTTGTCTTATTTGAATGTTGATTATAATATTGAACAGATTGAAAAAAAAGTAAAAGAAATACTTGATAAGGTAAAAATACTTAATTTAGAAGATAGTATGTTAGAACTTAAAACATTTTTAGATTATTTAGATAATTTAATAAATGATTTTGAAATAGAAAAAAGAAGTAAAAAAATATTTGATGAAGAAGCTAAAACATTTAAAAATAAAATTAGTAAAATAAATAAAATAGTTACAGATATTTATGAACAATTAAATGATATTAAAAATATGTATAATTTAAGTGAAGATGATTTACAAGAATTAGAAAATGTAAATAAAAATCTTTATGAAATAAATAAATCATATAATATAATAGTCAAAGATTTAAAAACAAAAAAAGAACCATATTCTTCATTAAAAGAGGAAATTGAAAGTTTATCAAATAAACTTGCTACTACTGAAAATGATTTAGATATTTGTTTAAAATCTCTTGGAAGTATGCAAGAAGATGAACAAAGAGCAAGGGAACAATTAAAAGAAATAACAGCACTTTTATCTAAATGTAAAACTAGCATAAGAAATTATCCACTTCCTATTATTACAAGTAATTATTTTGTAGAATTATCTGAGGCTAATGATGCAATTTTAGAAATAATAAAAGAGTTAGATAAAACACCAATTACAATTAAAACTTTAAATATAAGAGTTGATACAGCAAGGGACTTATCATTAAAGCTTTTTAATACAACAACAGAAATGATTAAAACAGCAAAATTAGCAGAAATGATTATTGTATATGGAAATAGATATAAACCCTTAGATAAAGACATTGAAAGAGGTCTTGATATTGCAAGTAAACTATTTTTTGAAGGAAGTTATAAATTAAGTTTAGAAACTTCTATCGCGGCTATTAAAATAGTAGAACCGGATATATATAATAAAATGTTAAATTTGTATAAAAATTAATGTTTATTTAGGATACTTTAATATAATAAAGTATCTTTTTTGGATAAATTAAAGTAATAATTTTGCTTTTTACAAAAATTTATGATATAATTTTGCTGTTTAAAGAAGGTGATATTTTTGATATATGTCATAACAGGACCAACAGGTGTAGGGAAAACTAATTTGTCTATTAAACTTGCAAAAAAACTTAATGCCTCTATAATTAATTGTGATAGTATGCAAATATATAAAGAATTAAATATAGGAACAGCTAAAATAAAAGAAGAAGAAATGCAAGGTATAAAACATTATTTAATAAATACAAAAAGTGTTTTTGATGATTATAATGTTTGTGCTTATCAAAAAGATGCTAGAAAAATTTTAAATGGACTAATAAAAGAAAATAAAAATGTTTTAATTGTTGGAGGAACAGGTTTATATTTAAAAGCTTTACTATATGATTATAAATTTACTGAAGAAAACATTATTAATGATTATTCTAAATATACTCTTGAAGAATTAGTAAGTAAAATCAAATCTATTAATAACTCCATAGAAATAGATTTTAACAACAGAAGAAGAGTGGAAAGAGCTTTACAAAAAATAAAAAACAATGCAGAAATTACTAGTAATAAAAATGTTAAATTATATGATTTTAAATTAATTTGTTTAACAAGAAAAAAAGATAATTTATATAATAATATTAATTTACGTGTAGATAAAATGATTAAAGATGGTTTAAAAGAAGAATCATATAATTTGTATCAAAAAAATATTCATACAAGGGCTATTAATACCGCAATTGGATATAAAGAATTATATTTATATTTTGATAAAAAATTAACTTTAGATGAAGCAATTGATAAAATTAAATTGAATTCAAGAAGATATGCTAAAAGACAACTTACATTTTTTAAAAATCAATTTTCTGATATAAAATGGTATAATTTAGATGAAATGGATGAAGAAGATATAATAAAAGATATATTATCTTAAATAACGTTTAGTTATAAAACTAAGTGTTATTTTTTTAATTTTATTTTTTAATCTTTTTTTAAAATATGCTTGATTAAATAAAAAATATAAGTATAATAGTAAGTAATAATTTAACAGGAGGAAGTGATTATTTTGAACATAACTACATTACCCGTTCTTATATTAAGAAATAATATTCTTTTTCCTCACGATGAAATTAGACTTGAACTTGATAATGAACAAAATAAAGAATTAATTAAAATCGCGTGTTCTTATTATGATAAATATATTTTAATTGTTAATTATAGTGATGTATTAGATAAAGATAATAATATAAATAAGTTACCACAAATTGGAGTACTTGGTAATATTACAATGAATATAGAACTTCCTAATAACAAAACAAGAATCGTAATAAAAGGAATAAATCGTTTATATATAAATAGTTATGATAAAGAAGATTTAAATATTCTAGCAAGTGTTAGCCCAATTAATTACGAAAAAATAGAGAAAGTTGAAGAAAATGCTTTTTCAAGAAGTTTAATTAAACAAGTTGAATATTATATAGATAAAGATTCAAGCATTAGTAATAGTATTTTATCAACATTAAATCCTAATTTAGGTATTGATACTTTAACAGATTTAGTTAGTCCTATTTTAAAAGAAAGTTATGAAAGAAAATTAGAATATTTATATGAAATTAATCCTGTTGTTAGGGTATGTATGATTCTTGAAGATATAAATGAAGAATTAAAAATTGTTGAGTTTGAATCAATGATTGAAGAACATTTATCGAAAAATTTAGATGATTATCAAAAGAATTTTCTTTTACAAGAAAAGTTAAAAGTAGTAAAAGAAGAACTTGGTATAAGTTATGATAAAGATGAAGAATATATAAATTTAAAAGAAAAAATAGATAAAGTTAAATGTCCTTTAAGTGTTAAAAATAAATTAAATGAAGAATTAAAAAAATATGAATCAACTTCAGTTAATAGTCCAGAATGTAGTATTATAAGAAGTTATATTGATTTATTATTAAACTTACCTTGGAATAAAAGTACAACGGATAATAAAGATTTAATTTTAGCTAAAAAGATTCTTGATGAAACACATTATGGTTTAAATGATGTCAAAGATAGGATAATTGAGTATTTGGCTTTAAGAACTAGAACAAAAAATACAAATAGTTCTGTTATATGTTTGGTTGGTCCTCCAGGAGTTGGTAAAACAACCCTTTGTAAAAGTATTGCTAAAGCAATGAATAGAAAATATGTTAAAATATCTGTTGGAGGGCTTAATGATTCATCTGAAATTATGGGTAACAGAAGAACATACATTGGGGCTTTTCCTGGTAAAATAATTCAAGGAATAAAAAAATGTGAAAGTAATAATCCGGTATTTGTAATTGATGAAATAGATAAACTTTGTAAAGATATAAAAGGAGATCCTGCAAGTAGTTTACTCGAAGTACTAGATAAAGAGCAGAATAAATATTTCGTAGATAATTATGTCGAAGAATGTTTTGATTTGTCGAAAGTAATGTTTATAACTACTGCTAATGATGTAGAAAATATACCTTTAGCATTAAAAGATAGATTAGAAATAATTGAAATTGAAGGATATAGTGAATACGAAAAATTAAATATTTGTAAATCGTATTTAATAAAAAAAGAGTTAAAAGAAAACGCTTTAACATTTGATGATGTAACATTTACAGATAAGGCATATGAAAAAATAATAAAAAATTATACAAAAGAATCAGGTATAAGATCTTTAGAAAGAATGATAGATAAAATATTAAGAAAAATAGTAACAGAACTTGCTATAAATAATAAAAATAAAAAATATATAATTGATGAAAAACAAATTTTACAATATTTAGGAAAAGAAAAATATTCTTTAAATAATAATACATATTCTAATACAATAGGAATAGTTAATGTTCTTAGTTATACTACTATAGGAGGAGAATTACTAAAAATAGAAATTAATACATATAAGGGAAATGGAAATATAATAACAACAGGTCTTCTTGGTGATGTTTTTAAAGAAAGTGTTAAAATAGCTCTTAGTTATATCAAAAGTAATTGTGATAAATTAAAAATAGATTTTGACATGTTAAATAATATAGATATTCATCTTCATGTTCCTGAAGGAGCAGTTAAAAAAGAAGGTCCAAGTGCAGGAATAGCTATTACTACGGCTTTAATAAGTGCTTTAAAAAATAAACAAATATCTAGTTATTTAGCTTTAACAGGAGAAATAACATTAAGAGGTAATATTTTACCTGTAGGAAAAATAAAAGAAAAAATAATTGGAGCTAGTAATAATAATATTAAAAAAGTAATACTTCCTAAAGAAAATGAAAAAGATGTAGAAGTTTTAGATGAAGTTATAAAAAAGAATATAAAGTTTGTTTATGTTTCTAATTATGAGGAAGTATTAAAGGAGATTAAATTATGAAAGAAACAATATATGATTTATTAAATAAATATCAAATTACTTGCAATATAAGTGAAGAATTAACAGATACTGAATTAGGTTATTTATATTTAAAAATGAAAAGTGATATAGTAAATAATTGTTTTGATGTATTAAAAGAACAATATAAAAGAAAAGATTTATTTAATGCTAATTTAAAAATACTTTTTGAACTTGCTATAGATTATCCATATAGAGCATCTTTTTCTAACAATTTAAAAGAAGCTATATCAATGTTTGTTGGAAGTGGAAGAGAAATATTAAAAGAAGATAAAGATGATGAAGATTTTTTAATTAAATGGAATTTATTAAATGAACTTGTTGGAGAAAGAAATAATATTGTTGAAACAAATGATGGAAAAGAAAGATTAATAAAAGAAGAAATAATAGAAAGAAACTTTAAAAACAATCAAAAATATAAAAATTTTATTAATCATTATTATAGAGATTTAATTAAATATGATTATGTAATATATCTTATTTATTATATATATCTTGCTAATAATAAAGATAGTGAAATATATAAAGAATTTAATAAACCTAGTATTATAAGTTCTGCCTGTAATCATTTATATTATTTAAATGATTTTGTAAAAGAATATAGTTGTGAAGAAATGTATATAAAAGTAGATGCCTTAAAAGAAGTTGTAAGAAAAAAATTAGAAGAATTAGAATATTAATTCTTTTTTTAATTTTTATACATATATTTAACTGAATATATAAGGAGGAAAAATATATGAAACAAATAATTCCTTTTACGAAGGATATAACATTTAAAAATACAATTGGAGATTTAGTTAGTATATCTCTTGATAATGATTTACAACTTAAAGGAGAAGATTTAATCACAGGTAACTTTTATGTTAAAGGAAAATACAAACTTACTAAAGCAAGTATACAAGAGGAAGAATATAGCTATAAAATACCTTGTGAAATAGCTATAAGTGATGATTATGATACATTTGATGCTACGATAGATATAGATGATTTTTACTATGATATTATAGATAATGAAGTTCTTAGAATTAATATTGATTTAGTTATAGATAATTTAGTAAAAAAAGAAGTTAAAGAAAAAGAAGAAGTAAGTGTTAGAAAAGAAGAACAAGAAATTAAAGAAAAAGATAAATCTGAAAAAACAGATGATTTAAATATTGTTTTTAATTATGATGAAGAAAGAGATAATACACCACTTAATATAATTACAGATACTAAAAAAGAAGTATTTAATGATGTTACAAGTGATACTTATACAACATACATTGTATATTTAGTTAATGAAACAGATACAATTGACTCTATTTGTAATAAATATAAAATAAATAAAGAAAAAGTATATGATTATAATGATATAAAAGATATTAAATGTGGAATGAAACTAGTATTACCCGATGTAAAAAATGAACAATGAACGAAGTTTTTTAAAAAAATATAATATAATCCCAACAGGTTATGAATATAAAAATAATGTAAAAATAATAGAAACAAAAAATAATAAATATGTTTTAAAAAGAAATAAAAATAATATATTAGATATATTTAATTATTTACATTTAAAAAACTTTAATTATTTTCCTAATGTTTATAATAAAGATAGAAATGATCTATATGAAATATATGAATATATAGATTCAAGTGATATGTCTAATTATGAAAAAAGTGAAGAAATAATATATTTATTAAGTTTATTACATAATAAAACTACATCTTATAAAGATATTGATATTGATGAATATAAAAAAATATACGAAGATATATTTAATAAATTAAATGAATTAGAAGAATATTATATAAGTTTAAATAATGAAATAGATAAAGAAATATATATGTCACCAAGTAATTATTTACTTGTAAGAAATATAACTAAAATATATTCTGCTATATATTATTGTAAAACTCAATTAGAAGAATTTTATAATATCGTAAAAAATAATTCTAAAATAAGAATAGTATTAAATCATAATAATATAGAACTATCTCATTTATTAAGAAATGAAAATAGTTATTTAATAAGTTGGGATAATGCTAAGTTTGATATACCTGTTTATGATTTAATAAAGTTTTATAAAAAAAACTATAATGATGTAGATTTTACTAATTTATTTAAACTATATGAAAGTAAATATCCGCTTCATAATGAAGAAAGAAAATTATTATTTATTAGTTTAAGTATACCTGATAAATTAGATTTAACAAAAGATAATGAATTTATTAAAACAAAAAAAGTAAATGATTTACTTTTATATTTACAAAAAACAGATGATCTAATTTTACAGTATAATTCTAATTAATAATACAAAGAATAGTATTATTTCAATAAATAATAAAATTGCATAAGAAGTAACTGTAAAAAAGATAAGTAAGAATGATTGATATATTATTATAAGTAACCAAAATCCTAAGAAGGCTAGATAACAACCACTAGTTCTTCTTTTATATTTACAAGTATTACAATTACAGAAAAAACCATGTTTAGATTTATTCAAATATATCAATCCTTCTTCCTATTTTATTGTATGAAATAATTGTTAAAAAGTGCAAAGAAAAATATTGACATAGTCCAATCAAAAAGTTTAATTTCAAATGCCAAATTTTTTCTTGGAGGTTTAGAAAATGAAGAATAGACTGGATCATTTATAAAAACATTTCAAACAACAGGGGTATAATTATATAGTTATAAAAGAAAAATACACATAATAGTGATGTAAAAAGTTATTAATTACGTAACAAATCTAAATAGTTTTATAAGAAAAATAGCATTAATGTATTACTTCTATGTAAGCAGTAATTGTGAAGATAAAATTATGACAGAATTTTATATTAAAGATAATGCAGTATATTTATCAGGAAAAAAACAAAAGACATAAAAGTATGTAATGATACAAACTGGCTATATAATTTAAAAGTAGATGAATGACCGGTCAGTTCTATATCTAACATCATCAGTTCAAATGAAGGAACACTAACAAGTAGTAATCCATATACACTTGGATTATAAATGTAAAATAAAAGAATTAGTTGCTAATTCTTTTTAAATGTCTTGTAAGAGTTTCAGGCACTTGTTTACTTTCTAATTCTTTAAGTTTAGGAATTGTTGATAAATCTGTACCTAAATCAGTCATATAAATTGTTTTATTTGATGTGTCGTTTATGTAATCATTTTTAATATCAATAATATAGTTTGGATTAAATAGTTCATATCTAAATGAAACATTATCTTGATTTAATTTTAAACTATCTTCAACAATATAATTTACATCTATATCACTATATTGTTTATTTAAGTTAACAATGGAATTACCATGTTTTATTAATTTAAATGTAAATATTAATCTTTTATCAGGGAATTTTATATTATCTATATTTAAGCTATCTAATAGTTTCATATTATTAATATATGTATCTATATTTTCTATTGAATGCTCAACATTTTGTTTAAAATATTTATTTTCTATAGGTAATCGTGTTTTTAAACTTCTTAGAAATTCAATTACTTTCTTATTATCTTTTAATAATTTTTTTAATAAATCATTATTTTCAAATAGAAATAAATTTAATAAATCTTTTTCTTCTAAATGTTTATAATCTTCAAGAAAAATTAATAAACTTTCATTACCATGTTCTTTTATAAATTCAAATAGTTTTAAATAACTTAATGGTTCTTTTTCCATATTAGACTCCTTATTTATATGTTTCTTCTTTTAAGTTGGAGATATTATAATTCATTATTGAAATATAGTCTTCATTTTTATTTATATCTTCATCTGTAATTGTTGCTAAGCTTTTAAATAGTAATGTTTTTGAAGATGTTTCTTTAGTTAATTTTGTTACTAATTCATTGTCTTTAGTCCATTCATTTACAAAAATATAAGATAGTGATTTATTATTTAATAAAGAAGTAGCAAGTTTTATATTACTATCTATTTCTTTACCATTTTTAGTTAAGTTTATAACTTCAAAACCATATTTTTCTAAGAATTTTAATGATTCATCATAAGAAACAATTTTTTTATTATTAGAGTTTTTAGCAGTTCTGTTAAGTTCTGTATCAAGTTCTGAAATATCAAGTTTTAGTAATTTATAGTTATTATTTATTTCTTGTTTTAAATAAGGATTTTCAATATAATCTGATAATTCTTGTTTAATGTTTTGTGCTAGCATTAATATATTTGAAGGATTTAACCATATATCACTTTTAGCATATGTTTCTTCTAATCCATAACTAGCATCAATTATTTTAATGTTTTTATTTTTTTGTAAAATAACTGTTGCGTATTCTCTGTCAGTACTATTTCCATTGTAAATAAGTAAATCGTTATTACTAAAGTCTTTTAATTGTTTATTAGTTAGTTTATATTCATTAATATCTACACCATTTGGATAAATACTTTTAATGTTAGCACTTTCGCCATATAATCTTTTTGTTACATATTCAATTGGATAAATCGTAGTAATAATATTTATTCCTTCCATATCATATCTTTTAATACATCCGGTAAGTAATGTTATTGTTATAATTAACAATATTGTTAATATCTTTTTTTTCATAATTTTTTCTCCTTTTTTGGTACAGGATCATAACCTGGTTTAGACCATGGACCACATTTTAATAATCTTTTTATTGTTAAATAAGTTCCTTTAAAAAAACCATAAGTTTGGTATGATTCGATTGCATAGTTCGAACAAGTAGGTGTGAATTTACACATATTATGCCAAGGACCTGGTATTTTTTGGTAAATTTTTATAAAAAAAATTGCAAGGTGTTTCATATCTTTCACCAATATTATTTTACTATTAATTTAAGAATTTATCAATTATAAGTTCTAATTTTTATAAAAATATGGTAAGATTAAGTAAGAAAGGAGAATTTAAATTGGAAGAGTTATTAAATAAAATAGGAGTAGTACCTAATAATATAAAGCTATATTATCAAGCTTTTACTCATTCATCTTATTCATTTGAACATATACATACTGAATCTTATGAAAGATTAGAGTTTTTAGGAGATGCAATCGTAGATTTAGTTGTTTCTGATTACTTATATAATAGTAAATTATATAAAGAAGGAGAAATGACTAAAATAAGGGCTAGCTATGTTTGCGAAAATGCGTTATATGAATATGGTATGGATTTAGGATTTAGTAATTACATAAAAGTAGGACATGGAGAAATAGTAACTGGAGGAAAATATAAAAAAGCCATAGTTGCTGATGTATTTGAAGCTCTTATGGGAGCAATATATTTAGACTTGGGTTATTCTAAGGTAAAAGAAGTTGCACTTAATATAATTGTTCCTTATATTGAAGATAAAAGTAAAGTATTTTTTAGTGATTATAAAAGTGCTCTTCAAGAAGCAGTGCAAACTGATAAAAAATCTATGGAATATGTTTTACTTGAAGAAAGTGGACCTTCACATCATAAATATTTTAAAGTTGAGGTAAAAGTAGATGATATTGTATATGGTGTTGGTGAAGGCGGAAGTAAAAAAGAAGCAGAACAAAATGCTGCAAAAAAAGCATTAGAATTATTAGCAAATAAATAAGAAAGAGGTAGTATATGAATTTTTTAACTGTAGCAGAAAGTATTAATAAGATATTTTATAATTATGATTATAACATTTTAAGTTTTTTACATAAACTTGCTGAGAGTTTAGGAAACTTTTTAACGCCATTATTTAATTTTTTAAGTTTAATAACAGAAAAAGGGATATTATTACTTTTAATAGCAATAATATTAATGTTATTTAAAAAAACAAGAAAAGTTGGAATATGTATGTTTGGGGCAGTTTGCTGTGGTGCAATTATAACTAATTTTATTTTAAAAGATTTAATTGCTAGACCAAGACCTTTCATAGATGAAACTAGTATTTTTAATACATGGTGGAAGTTTGTTGGGAGTGTTAATGAAAGTGAATTTAGTTTTCCATCAGGACATGCTACAAGTGTTGCCGCAGGAATGATAAGTATTATGTTATTATGTAAAAGTAAGAAAAAATATTTATGTATTATACCTATTATTTTAATAGGAATGGCTAGAAATTATTTGATGGTTCACTATCCAAGTGATGTTTTATTTGGAATAATCGTAGGATTAATCGCTGCTTTAATTGCATATTTAATAACCAATCTTATCTATAAATTGTTAGAAAAATATAGTGATAAGACTTTTTGTAAATTTATTCTTAAATTTGATTTAAAAAAATTACTTTTTGATGAATAAAATAATTATTTTTGCATAATATAATAATGTCATGAGGAATTTATGACATAACTCAAGGAAAAAATCCTTGAGTTTTCTTTATTTTTTATTATTTTTTTGATAAAATATAATATGTAATTGAAAGGATGATAAATATGTTTGAAACACTTAGTGATAGATTACAAAACGTTATAAAAAATATAAAAGGTTATGGAAAAATAACTGAAGAAAATATAGATTCAATGGTAAGAGAAGTTAGACTTGCTCTTCTTGAAGCTGATGTTAATTATAAGGTAGTAAAAGAATTTACTAGTGCTGTTCGTGAAAAAGCTTTAGGAGAAGAAGTTAAAAAAAGTTTAACACCTGGAGAAATGTTTGTAGGGATAATAAGAGATTCTTTAGTAGAACTTCTTGGAGGTGTTAATACACCTTTAAATTTAAATGGTAATCCTGCTTGTTTAATGCTTGTGGGTCTTCAAGGAAGTGGTAAAACAACAACAATTGGGAAACTTGCTAATTTATTAAGAAAAAAACATAATAAAAAACCACTTTTAGTGGCTTGTGATATATATAGACCTGCCCCCATAGAACAATTAAAACAAATAGGAAAAGAACTTAATATACCTGTGTATTCTGAAAATAGTAAAGATGCTGTTAGCATTGCTAAAAATGGTGTTTGTTATGCTAAAGAAAATGGCTATGATTATGTTTTAATAGATACAGCAGGTAGACTTCATATAGATGATAATTTAATGGAAGAGTTACAAAACATAAAACAGGAAGTAAAACCAGAAGAAACATTACTTGTAATTGATTCAATGATGGGACAAGATGCGATTAATGTAATAACAGGTTTTAATTCAAAAATAGATTTAACAGGTGTAATTTTAACAAAACTTGATGGTGATACAAGGGGAGGAGTTGCTTTATCAGTTAGACATTTAACTAATGTTCCGATTAAGTTTATCGGAGATTCTGAAAAGATGGATGGAATTAGTTATTTTTATCCTGATCGTATGGCCTCTCGTATTTTGGGAATGGGTGATATTTTATCAATTGTAGATAAAGCAAATGAAGTAATTGATGAAAAAGAAGCAGAAAAATCCCTTAAAAAAATGCAAAAAGGAAAGTTTGATTTAGAAGATTTTTTATCACAAATGAAACAAATAAAAAAATTAGGACCACTTGAAAATCTTTTAAAATTAATACCTGGTGCTAGTAAAATGGGACTTAATAATGTAAATATTAATCCTAAAGATTTAGCACATATCGAAGCTATTATTTTATCAATGACACCTTATGAAAGAAAACACCCTGAAATATTAAAAGCATCAAGAAAAGAAAGAATTGCAAAAGGTAGTGGAAGAAATGTAATGGAAGTAAATAGATTACTTACACAATTTGAACAATCTAAGAAAATGATGAAAATGCTTTCAAATGGAAATATGAAATTACCATTTTAAAAATGAATAAAAGAATTATAAAAAGGGTGTAGTTGTTTATGAAAGAAAATAAAGAAAAATTAAATTTAAAGGAAGCTTTAAAAAATTTAAAAAGAACAATTAAATATTTAAAACCATATAAAAAACAAGTTTTTTTAAATGTTTTATTAACACTTATAATAACAGTTCTTAGTGTACTTGGACCCTTATTAAGTGCTAAACTTATGATTTATTTAACAAATGGTAATTTAAATAAAATTCTTATAATTGCTTTAATTGTTTTAATATTTGAAGTATGTGAATGTATTTTCCATAATTTAGATCATTTATTATTTTCTAAAATGAATGAAAAAGTAGTTTTAAGTATTCAAATGGAATTATTAAAAGAAATATTTAATCTTGAAACAAAAGAATTTGATAAAACCAATTCAGGTATTTTTATTGAAAGATTAAGAAGAGATACAAGAGATATATCAAGAATATTTTCTTCTTTAAATACAAGTATTTTTTCGGCTTTATCTAGTCTTGGAGTTTTAATAACAATATTTGCTTTAAATAAAATAATGTTTTGTTTTATGATATTTAGTATGATATGTAAATATATAATTCAAGAAAGAAGAACGATAAAAGTAGTAAAATTAAGAGAAAAATATCATGAATTAGAAGAAAAAAATACAGGTTTTGTTAATGAATTTATTCGTGGAATGAGAGATATTAAAGTTTTAAATTCTAAAGAGAACTCTATTGCTTTAATTGAAGAAAATGTAAATAAGGTAATAGATAATAAATTAGAAACAGCAAAGGTAAGTTTTAAATTTGATGTATTTGCTGATAATACTTATAGTATTTTAAAATTTTTACTTATAGTTTTGGGATGTATTTTAGTTAGAATAAATAATTTAACAATTGAAACATTTATTATAATATATATGTATAGAAATGATGCTTTTTATTTAATTAATGAAATTACAAGAACAATTGATCTTTTAGAAGATTTTAATGTTTCTGCTGTTAGAGTATTTGAACTTATAGATAAAGAAAAGTATAAAAAAGAGCATTATGGAACGATTCATATTAATAAATGTTTAGGAAAGATAACTTTTAAAAATGTTAATTTTTCTTATAATGGTAAAAATAAAGTATTAAATAATGTTAATTTTGAAGCATTACCTAATCAAACAATTGGATTTGTAGGTAAAAGTGGAAGTGGAAAAACGACTATTTTTGCTCTTATTAATAAGATGTATGATGTAGATAATAATATGATATTTATTGATGATTATGATATAAATAGTTTAGATGAAGCATCAATAAGAAATAATATTTCACTTGTTATGCAAAATCCATATATATTTAATATGAGTATAAAAGATAATTTAAGAATTATAAATAAATCTGCTAGCGATAAAAAAATAAAAGAGGTATGTAAGATAGCATGTATTCATGATTTTATTATGTCGCTTCCTAATAAATACGATACAGTTGTAGGAGAAGGTGGAGTTGTTTTATCGGGAGGTCAAAGACAAAGACTTGCTATAGCAAGAGCACTTTTAAGACAAACTAAAATAATTTTATTTGATGAGGCAACAAGTGCTTTAGATAATGAAACACAAAGTTTAATTCAAAAGTCAATTAATAATATGAAAGGTAATTATACAATGTTAATAATAGCACATAGATTATCTACGATTATTAATTCAGATAAAATTTATTTTATAGATAATGGAAAAGTAATAGATGAAGGAACACATGAAGAATTGTTACAAAAAAATAAAGAATATAAAAATTTATATGAAATGGAAATAAAAAAATGTAGCTAACTTAAAGCTACATCTAAAATCATCATAAAAGAAAATCCAATTAAAGTAAATAGGGCCATAAGCTCTTTTTTCTTGTTCGTTTGACTTTCTGGTATTAATTCTTGAACTACAACATATATCATGGCACCTGCAGCAAAGGCAAGTAAATAAGGAAGCAGATATCTAACTTTAATTACTAAAATTGCTCCGAGTACTCCCGCTATAGGTTCAACTATGCCACTTAATTGTCCTAAAAAGAATGCTTTCTTTCTTGAAAATCCTTCTCTTAAAAGAGGAAGTGAAACAGCAGTACCTTCAGGAAAATTTTGAATACCTATTCCTAATGCTAAAACACAAGCAGTTGTAGTTGTGGCACCATCAAGACCATATATAACAGATCCAAATGCTACACCAATTGCCATGCCCTCTGGAATATTATGAAGTGTTATAGATACAACTAACATTATTGCTCTTTTTAAACTCGTTTTATCTTTTTTATCTTTCCTTTCTTTTTTAGTGGAGATTTTATCATATAATTTATCCCCAATAAAAAGAAGAATCCCTCCACCCATAAATCCAATAAAAGCAGTTAACCACGCGTTTAAATTTAAACTAGTAGCCATTTCAATTGATGGACTAATAAGTGAAAAAAAGGATGCTGCGATCATAACTCCTGCAGAAAAACCAAGCATTGCATCAAGTAAATTCTTATTTATTTTTTTAAAACAAAATACAAGCGCAGCTCCAAGTGCTGTTATACTCCATGTAAATAAAGTAGCTATTAATGTTTGCTCAATACTATTTAAATTATTAAAAAATTCTAACATAATTCCTCCAAAAACTATAATAATATATGATATTTATTAATAAATTGCTACATAGATTAAAACCTATAAATAAAAACTAGGTAATTTACTTATACATAAAATTAAATTTTTCATATCATAAAATTAGATAGGGGGATTTAAAATGTTTAATAATAGATGTGGTAGACAAAACTTTATGGCAATGCCAAGTCAAAATGGTTTAATTGATATTGATAACAATACAGGAAATATAGATATAGATTTTGCTCAAACTCAAGCAACTAATCAAAATGATACTATGACTGCAGTAACTTCTAATGCTCCAATTATGGAACCTATGCGTGAAAGAGTAGTAAACAGAACTATAGTTCATAATGTTCCACATGTTTGTCCAATAAGAACAAGAATAGTTAATCATCATGTTTATCAACATACTTATCAACCAAGTTATACTTGCTGTGAAGAAAATGTATGTGAACATGTACAATGTGGTTCTTGTTGTAACTATTAAAAGACCTTTGGTCTTTTTACTTTTTATTAATAAAAATACTTTTAAAGGTATTTTTTTATTGGTATAATATAAATATAGATAGGAAGTGATTTTTTTGTGAAAGCATTAGTATTAGGTGGCGGTGGTGCTAAAGGTAGTTATGAAGTAGGAGTTTTTAAAGCACTAAGAAAACTTCATATGAAATTTGATATTGTAACAGGTGTATCTATTGGTTCAATAAATGGAGCTTTTTATGTTGCTAACGAATATAAAAAATGTCTAAAAATGTGGCAAAAAATAACAACATCAGATTTGTTTGATGTTGCAATAGGAAGTAAGATGTCAAAAGAAGATATAAAACTTCTTGTAAAACAAATGTCTTCTGGAGGAATTAGTTTTTCTAATGCTTATAATTTTCTTAAAAAAAATATTAATGAAGAAAAAGTTAGAAAATCTAAAATTGACTATGGACTTGTTACGGTATCACTTACAAATAAAAAGCCAAGATTTTTAACTAAAGAACAAATACCATATGGAAAACTTGTTGATTATATTTGTGCGAGCTCTATTTGTTATCCTTTCGTACAGGCCCAAGATATAAATGATGAAAGTTTTATTGATGGAGGTTTTTATGATGGCATTCCTATTAATCTTGCCATAGATATGGGAGCAACTGAAATACTTGCAGTTGATTTATCTGTTTTAGCTATTAATAAAAAACCAAAAGATAAAAATATAAAAGTAGATGTTATAAAAATGAAAGATAAAACACCACTTACATTAACTTTTACAAAAGAATATGCTAATAAAAATATAAAATATGGTTATAACGATACAATGAAACATTTTAATAAATTAGATGGTAAATTTTATACTTTTAGAAAAAATGATTTAGATAAATCATATAATGAATTAAATAAATATTTTGTTGAAATTTTAAAATCTACCATTTTAAATGAACCAAAAAATAAAATAGTTAATGAACTATTTAGTATTGCTAAGATAAATAAATTATTTGTAAAAATAAAATATAATCATGATTTTAAAGAAGAAGTAGAAGAAGCTTTAGAACATCTTGGAGTATTATTTGATATTCCAAATGAAAATATTTATTCAATAAAAAAATATAATAAATTATTAATAAGAAAAGTTAAAGAGCTTAACTATATAAAAATAAATAAAAATTTAAAAGATAAGTTTTTAATAGGGTATATGTATAATAAATATATGAAAAGTGAAAATAAAGAAGAAATAATAAAAGAAATGTATAATTTATCTTTAATATTTCCAAGAGAATATCTTTGTACTGTATACTTAATAGCTATATCAAAAAAACATAGTTTGTTTTTAAAAGCTGATAGTATTTATGATGATATTTTAAAAGAGTTAAATGTGAAGTAAACACTTTAGTAAAATAATTTGTCTAATTTTGTCAAATTTATTGTAAAATAATTTTAAGTGTTTTATTATAATATTGGGGAGTGTGATACATATGATATATCCTTCAATTGATAAATTATTAAATGTTGTAGATAGTAAATATCGTTTAGTTCATCTTGCAGCTTTAAGAAGTGATGATATAAGAGAAAATAATAATTTACAAAAAAATGAAGAAGATTATGTTTCTAAAAAGAATATAGGAAGGGCACTTGAAGAAGTAGCAGACAATTTAATTATAATAAAACAACCAGAAGAAAAAAAATAACCCGAAAGGATTATTTTTTTTGTGCTATTTCTTTTGTGTTTTTCCAAATCATAATCATAATTAGGAAACCTTCATAAACTAGTCTAATTGTAATTGGACCAAGGATCAATACAATTAAGAATAATAAGAAACTTTGTCCGATAAATGAGAATGAGAATAAAATAACATAAATTGTACCAATTAAGTATAATACTTTTAAAATTGGTTCAATAATCATTATTCTAAAATCAAGTAATTCTTTTAAAGTAACAAGTTTTTTATTTAATCCTTTATTGTCTTTCTTAATAAATAAAAAATAAACAAGAATTCCTCCAACTACAGCAAGTACTGCAGCAATAATTCCCCAAATAACACTTCCTGCAGCAGCAGAACCAAGGTTATTTGAAGAACCACCAATATAATCATAATCATAATCATACATAAAAACAAACACTCCTTTCTAATTATATGTTAACATTAAAGGTCATAAAATACAAGAAAAATTTATTTGACTAAACACTTTTATTGTACTATATTAAATTTATATGAAAAACATTTAAAATTATGAAAAGAGGTATGTATGAAAATAATAAAGTATAAGAAATTACCAGGTAATAAATATAAAATAACTTTAGATGATAATGACATAATCCTTTATGAAGATATTATTATAAAAAATATGATTTTATTGAAAAAAGAAATAAAAGAGAATGAATTAAAACAATATTTAGATGAAAATATTTTTTATGAAGCTTATTATAAAGCATTAAATTATTTAAAAGTAAAAATGCGTAGTACAAATGAAATAGAAAAATATTTAGCAAAAGAATTTAACAAAGATTTAATAGAAAAAATAATTCTTAATTTAACTAAAGAAGGTTATTTAAATGATGACTATTTTACAAAATGTTATATAAATGATGCGATAAACTTAAAAAATATTGGACCTAATAAAATAATTCATGAACTTGAAAAATTAGGAATAGATAAAAGCATTATAGATAAAAACATTAAAGTATTTACTAGTGAAAAAGAAGAAGAAAAAATAAAAAAAATAATAGATAAAAAAGTTAAAACTAATAAGAATAAATCAGTATATAATTTAAAAAATAATATAAAACTTAATCTTATTAATCAAGGATTTAACGTTGACATAATAGATAAAAATATTAATAATATTAACTTTGATGAAACAAGTATTTATGAAAAAGAATATAATAAGTTATATAATAAATTATCTAAAAAATATACTTCTTATGAATTAGAACAAAAAATAAAACAAAAACTTTATCAAAAAGGTTTATTTAAATAAAAAATATGTGAGATAAATCCCACATATTTTTATTTATTTTTATTATTAGAACTAGTTTTTAATTTAGACATATAAGTATTAAAATCACCATTTAATTTATCATCATGAATTTCAACACCATATTCTTTTCTTAATTCTTCAAGTTTTTTATAGAATAAAGCACTATCTTCACTTAATTTTTTTGTAACAAGTGTTTCTTTAATAGTAGTTTTAACATCTTTAAGTTCAGGTTTTTTCTTTTCATCAGTTTTATAGATTATATGATATCCATACTTAGTTTTAACTGGAGTAGTTGTATATGTTCCTTTTTTAAGATTATATGCTGCTTTTTCAAATTCTTCAAGCATATCACCAGTATTAAACCATCCTGTATCGCCACCTTTGTCTTTAGTAGCTTTATCAGTTGAATATTCTTTAGCAAGTTTATCAAAATCTTCACCATTATTTAACTTTTTAATAATATCTTTTGCTTTATTTAAAGCTTCTTTTTCTTTATTATTTTTTTCTTCAGTAGTCATTCCATCAAGGGTATCAATAGAAATTAAAATATGTTTAGTTCTAATATCTCCAAAAATATTTTCATCGTAATATTTTTGAATTTCTTTATCAGTTAAACCTTTTTTAACTAATTCTTTAACTGCTTCATTTCTTCTGTAAGAAAGTGAAACAAATTTTTCAAATTCAGTTTTTGATTCTAAGCCATAATAATAAGCAATTAAATATTCAAAAGTTGTATTATATTGTTTAGCAGAATCTTCAACTTCTTTAACTTTTTCCTTTATATATTCTTTTTCTTCTTTACTAGTGTCTTTGTATTTGTCACTTAAAATCATTTCATCAATCATGTCTACTAGAACACCAACACCATATTTGTCTTTAATTTTTTCATAAAATTCAGTTACAGATATATTTTTATTATTACTTGTAACAATTGCATCTTCACCATTTTTTAAAACTGGTACTTTTCCACATCCTACAAGTGAAAAAATTAATAAACCTGAGATAAGAATTTTACCACTATTTTTAATTATTTTGTTCATAATTATATCCTCCTTTAAATAGTTACATGTTTATCTTATCAAAAAAATAAAAAAAATACAATAATTTAGTCTTTTATATACACAAATTTCACAAAAACCCATAAAATAATTTAGAACAATAAAAAAGGAGGAGTTATTTATGAATTATGTATCATCATCAGCAATCGTATTAGTTTTATTTATCTTACTAATTATAATACTAGGTGCTTGGATTTAAGGGGGTGTATGTATGAAAAATAATGAATGCTGTAATGAAAAGAATGTAAAACATACAGGAAGTGGTTTACTAATTATTGTTGTTTTATATATCTTACTTGCTATAATTTTTAGTTCATTTGGAACTAATAATAATGTATGTTGTTATTAATAAAAATATTATATAATTTTAAAAAGAGGTTAACCTCTTTTTAATTTTGTAATATTTCATATATTTCTTCAACTGATTTACTAAAGTTATCTTGATAAAAAGGAATTAAATGTAAATGATAATGTTTAACTTCTTCTAAAACACCATTATTTTGGATTATTCTTAAACCATCATAATTTAATTTTTTCTTTAAAAGAGTAGTTAATTTTTTACTGATTAATAAAATATGATTTAAAGTTTCTATAGGAATATCATTAATATCAATATAATGATTTTTTGGTATTATTAAAGTATGTCCTGGTCTTTCAGGATTAATATCTAAAAATACCTTTACTATTTCATCTTCATATAAAGTATAACTTGGTATTTCATTATTTATTATTTTGCAAAAAATACAATTATTCATATTTCCCTCACTTTCTTATATTTATTATAAAATAAAAATAGTTTTTTTAAAAGTTTAAAATGTTTTAATTGACTATAAAATGTACATAATATATAATAATATTAGAATAAGGAAGGGATAATTATGAGTAAAAAATTTCCTATTAACTTCAAAAAGGGTAATAATAATTTAAGTATTAAAAAAGAAGAAAAAAATAATGTGGATGAATTAGGATTAAGTACTTTAAAAAGTAATGAAAAAGAAGGATATAGTCCATTAAATGATGATATGAAAACACATTATGCTAACATTAATGATTTAATAAATAATAAAAAAGAGGATATTCCTGCTGTTAGCGAAGAAGTAAAAGAAGAAGTAGGAGTTAATAATGATATAGATAATAGTAATATTAATAGTAATAATGATATTGATAAAACAACTGTTGTTTCTTTAGATGAAATTGATAATGAGTTAGATAAAATAAATAAAAAAGAGCAACCTTTCTTCTTTAATAATAATTTTATGAATAAAAATAAGGAAGAAGAGAAAAAAGAAAATAACAATATAAATAATACTATATCTGATAATGTAAGTAGTATGCCATTAAATAATGCAAATAATAATTATCCAAAAGAAGTTGATTATGAAGAAGAAAATTTAGGGTTTATTAAAAACCGTAAAATAAATAAAAAGCTTTTGTTAATAATAGGAATAATATTTTTTATATTAATTTTAGGATTAATACTTTATTCTATGTTAAAACCAGGAACACTTAATAATATATCACTTTCATTAAATGATATAGTTTACTATGGCGAAAATAATAGTTTTAAAGTTACCGCTATTGGTAAAAACAATTTAAGAAAAACAAAGTATACATTTACTGTTAATAATGACATTGTGTCAATGAAAAATGAAAATATGATAGGCAAAAAAGTTAATAACAGTTTATTTGCATATAAATTAGGAAGTTTTAATATTGAAGTAATAGGAAGTTATAAAGATGTAAGTAAAAAGTTAAATAAAAATATAACAGTATGCAAAAGATTAAGTGAAGAAAGTATACCACAAAGTCAAATTATTGCGTATTTTAATGAAGAAAGTAGTTTAAATATTAATCTTGGTGATGATATCTGCTATAAAAATATCACTTTTGAAATTGAAGACACATCAATCGCAGAAATAAATGATAATAGGGTAATTAAAGGGAAAACAAAAGGGTATACCTCTTTAATAATTAAACAAAATAATAATACTTTTAAAATAGATCTTAGAGTAGTTGATAAAAGTACTGCTAATTTAGTGGAAAGAGTTTATTTAGAAAATATTGAAGACAGCATAGTTATGAATGTAAATGATGTTCAAATATTAAAACCCACTATTATACCGGTAAATGCTACGGATAAAAATATTAACTTTTCATCAAGTAATGAGAAAATTGTATCTGTAAATAACAAGGGTGAAGTTAAAGCTTTAAATAAGGGTAGTGCTAAAATTATTGTAAAATCTAATGATGGTGCTTATACAAATACTTTAAATGTTATTGTAAAAGGTTCTAATGATACAGAAATAGAAACATTTAGTCCTGTAAGTGTTACAATAAAAAGTAATAATGCTAATAAAAATATTGCTAATGTAAATAATTTAATAATATTAAATGCTAAATTTGATAGAAAGTTAAGTTTTGTTCCTAAGGTAAATATATTTAATAAAGATATAGAAATGGTATGTTCTTCAACCGATGAACCTACATGTATTGCCACAATTAAAGTGGATAATAATAGTACTAAAGGTAAAGTTAATTTTGTAATAAAAGATTATAAAGATATAAATGATACGATAGGAAATGAAGTAAATACTACTACTGATAGTAGTGAAGTAATTATTAAATAAAGTATGTATATGCATACTTTTTTAAATTTCTAAAATTTTAGATGTTTTTTTAAAAATTGGTATAAAAAATATTTAAAAAGTGAAAATTAAGTCTTAAGATGAATTTTAAAAATTTATCTTTTTTTATGCTTGAAAAATGAGATTCGTGTCATTTGCAAAGCATTTTTATATATGTTAACCTATCTAACTGGAGGGCTTATATGGACAAAGATTATAAAAAAGAATTAATAAAATTAGTTGAAAAAACAGAAGTTAACAAGGGGTATCATGATTATTTTAAAAATAAAGATTTGGTAAATAATTATTTTGAAATAGGAAAGTTACTTATCGAAGCACAAGGTGGTGAAGAAAGAGCGAAGTATGGAAATGGATTAATTAAAGAATGGAGTATTGAGTTAACAGAAAAATATGGTAAGGGTTATAGTTGCTCTAATTTAAAAAATATGAGATTATTTTATTTAATCTTTAAAAAAAGCCAGCCACTGGCTGTCCTATTGACATGGACTAATATTTGTCTGCTTTTACCAATAAAAAATGAAAATAAAAGAAATTATTATATTAACATGTGTATAAAAAAGAATCTAAGTGCAAGGGAGTTAAAGAAAGAAATAAAAAATAATGCATTTGAAAGATTAAGTTTAGCAGATAAAGAAAATATAAAACTAATTAGTGATAA
>OJMO01000044.1_pt1 | contig 93029 bp, 113 predicted proteins | sample 1597241 | NCBI WGS metagenome assembly OJMO01 (sample SAMEA2452129, study PRJEB22498) | human gut metagenome | biome: human feces; feature: human gut; material: feces | place: Australia | collected 2012 | reverse complement strand
CCTTTGCTATATTTGAAGGACGCAACAGTTATTCCAAAACAGACCATGATGCCACCTTCATGCGTATGAAAGAGGACGCCATGCTTAACGGGCAGCTAAAACCGGGCTATAACGTACAAATCGGCACTGAAAACAGATATATTGTAGGCTTTACCATCCATCCAAATCCAACGGACACCAAAACCATGATCCCCCACTTAAAACATTTAGAAAAAAGATTAGGGCGATTACCGGAAAACATCGTTGCAGATGCAGGCTATGGCAGCGAAGAGAATTATGAATATCTGGAAGAAAAGAATCTGGGCAGCTATGTGAAATATAACAAGTTTCATTGGGAAAAGAAAAAGAAAAACAGAGAGAATCCGTATCTGACAGATAACTTACCCTATATAGCGGAAACAGATCGCTTTGTCTGCCGCAACGGAAAGCAGTTGTTACATATTGGAAACCGGAAATATGTGACGGAAGCCGGGTATGAAACCAGAAGGGATTATTACCGATGCGAGGATTGTACTGGTTGTCCATATGCAACGGAATGCAAGAACACAGATAAAAATCGTACAATCATGGTATCCCACCGGCTAAATGAACTAAAAAGGAAAGCAAATGCAAACCTTTGCTCCAAAAGAGGACATAAGCTTCGTTCACAAAGAGTTGTGGAAGTGGAACAGGTCTTCGGCAGGATCAAAGGTTGTTGGTCATTCCGACGATTTCATTTACGTGGAGCAGACAAAGTTAAAATTGAATGGGGACTGTTGGCAATTGCCCATAATATCGCAAAAATGGCACTGGAAGGATAAGAAACCAGTGCCATTTTTAATGGAAATCGTTATTTTAAAGAAAGAGAAGAAGGATGCCCCTCTCTATGTCTGACTTTATAAATCATAGTTTTGGGACACCCTCATTCTTAAATTATTTTTTTACCAGTAGGAGTTTTACAAAAACTGGCTGAATTCTACTTTTTCTTTATTTGGTCCTTCGATTGTGAAGAAGCGTACTCCATTTTCCCAGAATGGAAGAAAATGAATCGTATCGGAAGTTGTATTCAGTCCGTTTTCGTTAATATAGTCATAAATTTCTTCGATATTTTTGACATCGATAGCTACGTGGTCAATCGCACCGGATTCTAATTTAGCTGATTTATTTTCATAAGTTTCTATGACAAGAGTTCCTAATTTTAAGAAAGCAACACGTTCATTGGCTTCTTCGTTTACAGTTTCAAATGCAGTTTCAGGGTTAAGCCCTGAGATTTCACATCTGACTTGCATGCCCGGCTGCACGCCCTTTACACCCAGTAAATCCGGACAACGCTTGCCACCTACGTATTACCGCGGCTGCTGGCACGTAGTTAGCCGTGGCTTATTCGTCAGGTACCGTCTTCTACTCGTCCCTGACAAAAGAAGTTTACAACCCGAAAGCCTTCTTCCTTCACGCGGCGTTGCTGGGTCAGGCTTGCGCCCATTGCCCAATATTCCCCACTGCTGCCTCCCGTAGGAGTCTGGGCCGTATCTCAGTCCCAATGTGGCCGTTCAACCTCTCAGTCCGGCTACTGATCGTTGCCTTGGTGTGCCGTTACCACACCAACTAGCTAATCAGACGCAAGCTCATCTATTAGTGGATTGCTCCTTTCCCACTAGAACCATGTGGTTCTTATGGCATATGCGGTATTAGCAATGATTTCTCACTGTTATTCCCCTCTAATAGGCAGATTGCTTACGCGTTACTCACCAGTCCGCCACTAACCGCTTCTCAATATAAATATTAAGATTAAGTCCGTTCGACTTGCATGTCTTATGTGCGCCGCCAGCGTTTATCCTGAGCCAGGATCAAACTCTCTTGTTATTGTATTTATTTTTCGTTTCTTTCGAAACTTATTATAAATCTTTTTTTAGAGTTTAAGCTCATTATTTTCTATTATTTTTATGGTAGTAATAGTACTACCGCTTTTGGTTTCTCTAAAGGTTTATTGTTTACTTTTCAATGTACTTTTCATATTGTTCTCTGTGAGAACGATATTTATTTTAGCACAACTCATTGTTCAATGTCAACACTTTTTTAAAATATTTTTAAATATTTTTTTGATTGAAAATCATTGTATTTTTAAGTTGCTTTTTGTCGTTTTCTGAACGACTGTTACATATATTAACACGGTTATAATTTTAAGTCAATACTTTTTCAAAATTTTTTCAAAATTTTTTAACCGTTTTTACTGTTTTTCAAACGACTGTTACATATATTAACATGGTTATAATCTTAAGTCAATACTTTTTTTATTTTTTATCAAAAATTTTTCCAACCATTTTTGTCGTTTTTCAAACAACTGTTACATATGTTAACATGGTTATAGTCTTAAGTCAATACTTTTTTTATTTTTTTATTCTGATATTAGGACTATAAGCCACACTTCAATAATCTTACTTTTTCCTTTCCTATATAACACTTCTCTAAATATTAGGTATACTATATATTAAATGTATTAAATATAGTATATCTGATATTTTATTATATATGATTATATATTATTTTTAATATTTTGTATCTATCATATTGTCTATTATTTTATAAAACTATTTTTATTATGTTATTTATATTGTATGTATTATCCTTAGTATAATTTTTCTAAATTTATTAATATCTTCTTATAAAAAAGTAATCCCGAAATGAAACAGTTCAAAACTATATTTTGGAACTACACGAGAAGTAAAATTTTTTCTACTTATTTATATTATATAGAGTATAGAAAAAGTCCCATACGAATACGGGACCTTCTATCATTATTATTCTATTCTTTGTTTTATTGTATTTATAATTTTAGTAGATATGATCTTTACCACACCTTCTATTTGTTCTTTAGAATGTTTGTTTAAAATTACAGTATTTTTATCATCTATAGTAGGTATATCTCCTATATCCTCTGTATATTTTTTTTCTATGTTTAACTTTGCTCCTATTTTCGAATTACATATATTAGTATATATAGATATTTCTTCATTATCTTCAGAGTTTTGTTTTATCTCTATGCAAAATCCTATTTCTAATAACTCTTTATTTGTGTGTTCATACTGATTATAAATATTTTTAATTTCATTTATATCTTCTTGTGTAACATTACTAATATCATTTTCATTTAATTGTATACTATTTTTTTGTTCTTCAAATTTAGTATTCATTTCATCTAATATAGTCTTATATATATCCTTAATATTATATAAGCACACATTAAGTTTCAAACTATTGCTATTTTTAGTTATTGTTATATTATTTGCGCCTAGTAATGAGGTTTCTATATCATATATAATTGCTCCAGACTCGTTTTTGGTAAACAATTGATTAATATATATTTTTTCTTCTCCGTTTTCTTCTATATAATCTAATCTCAATTTCAGTTCTTGTTTTACATATAGATCAAATCTTATTGTCTTTCCTTTATAATCATACACTTCTATTTTTATATATTCTTCATTATTTCTTTCTTGTTTTTCTAATTCATCTATATATTTTTGTATTTCTTCATTTATTTTATCTATATTTACATACTCACTGTCTGGCCTAACAGTTTTTATTTTATTAGCAATAAGGTTCAATGTAATACTGTCTTCTTTTAAATTTTGTAATATCTTAATAGCAATATTTACACTCTGCTCTTTGTTTAAAATAAGAACATTCTTATTTGTTTCATATTTATTATCTTGTATTTCTATTACAGATTTCTTTTCTCTACTATAACTTGCTTTGTCAATTTCTTTATATAATAAATCTTTATACATTGTTTTTATATGCTCTATATCTTCATTGCTTATTGTAAATAAATCTTTGTATTTTTTGTTTTCATAATCTATCTTATCTGGAAAACTTCCGCGCATTTGTAAGTTCAAGCTTTGAAGCTAATTCTTTAATATTGTTATTTTCTATACCAATATATGCTTTCAATATTTCTTCAGCTCTTATCGCATATTTATCTTCATTTCTCACAATGTCTAATTGCATAATTTGGCTATCATTTTTATTTAATTTTATATTATGATATTGTTTTTTATTTTGCTTATCCACTCTAGATTCTGCCAAAGCTTTTAAGCCATCTAAATATTCAAATGACTTTATATTTTCTTGCAAATTTTTAATTATTTGATCATTTTCTAGTTCTTCTATTTTATTATCATATTCATAAATACTTACAGCACTTGTATTTGCTGTATACGAATTTGTATTTTGCTTAAGTTCAAATCCATCTAAAATACTAAGCATTTCATTTTTATCTAAAAGATATTTATAAAAAAGTTGCTTGTCAGATTTAAATAAATCTGTAAATAAGTATACTGCTCCACCTACTAAAACCAATATAACTAAAACTATAATTATAATCATTAATGACATTTTCTTCTTTTGATTTTTTCCCACATTTATTCCCCCTTATTTTTCTTTTGTTTAACCGCTTCATATATTACTATTCCTGCAGATACCGCAGCATTTAATGATGTTATCTTTCCTTTCATTGGTATTTTTACTAAAAAATCGCAATTTTCCTTTACAAGTCTGCTCATTCCAAAGCCTTCGCTTCCAATTATAATAGCAATAGATCCTGTAAAATCTTGTTCATCATAATAAGTATCTGTGCTAATATCTGTTCCACATATCCAAATATCATTTTCTTTTAAAGATTTTATAGTTTCATTAAGATTATTAACTCTTGCAATTTTCATATGTTCTACAGCTCCTGCAGATACCTTTGCTACTGTACTATTAACAGATGCTGCTCTTCTTTTTGGAATGATTATACCATGAACTCCTGCTGTTTCTGCTGTTCTTATTATTGAACCTAAATTATGGGGATCTTCTATTCCATCTAAAATAACAATAAATGGAGGTTCATTTCTTTTTTTTGCTTCTTCTAAGATATCATCTACATCACAATACTCAAATGGTGGTACGATTGCAATTACACCTTGAAAATTTTCTGTCTTTGCCATTTCTTTTAATTTAGATTTGTTAATTTCTGTAATTAATATTTTTCTTTGTTTTGCCATGTTAATTATTTTATTTATAGAACCATGTTTCTCTCCATTTGAAATAAATATTTTATTAATATCTCTTCCCGATTCTAATAATTCTATAACTGCATTTCTGCCTTCTACTTGATCATGAAATTCTTTTTCCATTTTATATCTCCATTTCTTAACCTTGATTCAAATTACCTTTATTATTCTTTAATAACACTTTTAATATTTACTCTTTTATATAACAATATGTTGATTAACAGACTTGTTTTTTATTATTTTTCTACATGTCTTATTTGGTATTATAAAAATGTAATACTTAATCACTATTAATGTTACTAATCACAGCTTACTAAAAAGCTCATACTAGCCTAGCTAATTGTTTGATATATATTTTTTTAGTTATTTATTCATCATTTAATTTAAGTACAGAAAGAAAAGCTTCTTGTGGAATATCAACATTACCTATTTGTCTCATTTTTTTCTTTCCTTTTTTCTGCTTTTCTAGTAATTTTTTCTTTCTTGTTATATCTCCACCATAACATTTAGCTAAAACGTCTTTTCTCATTGCAGATATTGTTTCTCTTGCTATTATCTTTCCTCCGATAACTGCTTGAATAGGAATACTAAATAATTGTCTTGGTATTACTTCTTTTAATTTCTCTACCATTTTCTTACCCCTATCATAACTACTATCTTTATGAACTATAAATGATAAGGCATCTACACCTTCTCCATTTACCCATATATCTAATTTTACAAGTTCTGATCTTCTATATTCTTTAAAATCATAATCAAATGATGCATATCCCTTAGTTTTAGATTTTAGATTATCAAAAAAGTCATAAATAATTTCATTTAATGGTAATTCATAAATTAAAGTTACTCTTTGTTCATCTAGATACTTCATATCAATATATATTCCACGTCTATTCTGACAAATTTCCATTATATTTCCAACAAATTCTTTTGGTGTTAAAATTTCTGCCGTAACAAAAGGTTCTTCTATATATGATATTTCATTTGGAACTGGTAAATCTGATGGATTATATAATTCTATTACTTCACCATCTGTTTTATATACTTTATATATAACTGATGGTGATGTTGTTATTAAACTTAAATCAAATTCTCTATCTAGTCTTTCTTCTATTATTTCCAAATGTAAAAGTCCTAGAAATCCACACCTAAATCCAAATCCTAATGCAGCTGATGTTTCTTGCTCATATTCTAAAGCTGCATCATTTAATTTTAATTTTTCTAATGCTACTTTTAAATTTTCATAATCACTTCCGTCCACAGGATATAATCCACAATATACCATTGGATTTACTTTTTTGTATCCTGGAAGTGGTTCTTTTGCCGGATTTTCTTTTAATGTAATTGTATCACCAACACGAATATCTGATAAATTTTTAATACTTGCTGCAATATATCCGAACTTCTCCTGCTTCAAGTTCTTTTGATGGTATATATGTACCTGGTTCAAAGTAACCTACTTCTGTAACTGTAAATACCTTTTTAGCTGCCATAAGTAGTATTTCGTCTCCTGGTTTTACTTTTCCATTTTTTACTCTAACATATGCTATTGCGCCTTTGTAATTATCATATAAAGAGTCAAATATTAGACATTGTAACTCAGCATTTTCATCACCTACAGGACTAGGTATATCTGTTACTATCCTTTCTAAAACTTCTTCTACATTTAATCCCGATTTCGCTGAAATACATGGTGCGTCCATTGCTGGAATTCCAATTATATCTTCTATCTCTTTTTTTACTTCCTCTGGTCTTGCATTTGGTAGGTCTATTTTATTAATTACTGGTAATATTTCTAAGTTATTATCTATTGCAAGATATACATTTGCGAGTGTTTGTGCTTCAACACCTTGGCTGGAATCTACAACTAATATTGCACCATCACAGGCAGCTAAACTTCTTGAAACTTCATAATTAAAATCCACATGTCCTGGTGTATCTATTAAATTAAACTCGTATTCTTGTCCATCTTTTGCTTTATATAACATTCTAACTGCTTGAGATTTTATTGTTATTCCTCTTTCACGTTCTATATCCATGTTATCTAGAATTTGACTTTCCATTTCTCTTTTAGAAAGTACTCCTGTCATTTCAATTAATCTATCTGCAAGTGTAGATTTACCATGGTCTATATGTGCAATAATACTAAAATTTCTTATATATTTTTTTCTGTCTTTCATTAAATTTCCTCCTGATTATTTCTATTGTATCATAACATAGAGTATTTTTTTTAGCAATAGGATAAAAAAGATAAAGATGATCTAATTATCAAATTTTGTTGGTAACAATTTATCAAAAGGAAAAGCACCGCATAATACAGTGCTTTTCCTAAACTTAATTTACAATCAATGTGATTATTTTGCAGCCTTTTCAATCTGCCACTTCAGGAATCTTCTAAGATCATGCTCGAATTCACAATTTTCAAAGGCCTTGAATACATCAGCATAGTCGGTAAGATTACAGCTACCTGTTACATGGTTACCTCCCCAGTTACAAGAGCATGTAAATATCCCGTCTGTTGTGCATGTTCCCCAAGACTCATACTCCCCAGCAGAGTCCATATAGTGATAGCAGTTGACCTCAATACATCCAAGAGGAAAACTAATTGTCTTCTTGCATGCTTCGATTCCTTCAGTAACCAACTTTGCTCTTTCAATGAGTTCAGTTGCTCCTGCAAGTTCCTCAATTGAGATTTCACCGGTTGCAATCATTTTCGCCAAGTTGTTCATAAGAATTCTCCTTTGTAAATATAAATTTGTACAGCGTACAGCTTTTGCTGATACAATATAATTATAACATATATTATGTCAATCTGCAAGTTTTAACATTTTACTATTTCATCTATAAATTTTATTTAACTATTTTACTCAAGCCCAATTGTTCTTTATATTAATAATTTTCAATATATTGTAGATTCACTTGTGCATTACATTCTTTAGTAAAATTAATTAACTTATTCATATTAATTTATCTATATACTGTAACTTTTTAAAAATTCCTCTAATTCATTTTCATTTTTAAAAATTTCATCAAAGATGTTATATAAAGTATCTGTTGCATCATATTCACCAATTGCATAGCATTTTTTTCCTAATCCATATGCAATTCCAGACTCTATATGTGCCGCCTTTCCAGCTGGCAAAACAAGTAATAAATTTTTAGAATTTTTTTCTCCATCTAAATCATTGTGAAATAAACTTAAAACAATATCATTCTTTAATCCTAATGATTCAAATTCTTTTTGTTTTTCTTCTGGAGTTTGATTTTTATTTCCATATCCCCAATCATCTTCATTTTTAACAAAACAATAATAAGATACATTATATTTATCAAATATATCACATATTTTTAAAATATTTTCTTTATTTCTCGCCCTTCCTGCTATAAAAAATTCATATTTATTTTCCATATTTTCACCTACAACTTACTTTAAATATTATATTTTAATTGTGCTTATGCTATCATAAGGTTCATCTGTTTTCAATACATTTATAAAAACTTTATATAAAAAACATACAATTTTATCTCTCCCAAATTCCCCTTACTTTTTTGTCTTAAATTGTTTACAAATGCCTAAAACTAATATAAAATATCAAAAGAAATAATACTAAATAAAAAGGTGGAATTATGTATAATTTTATTAGTAAAAAAGAAGATGATACAATTTTGTTTGCAAGCTCATTTGCCTCATATTTAAAAAATGGAGATGTTATTGTCTTAACAGGTGAACTTGGCTCTGGCAAAACAAAATTTACACAAGGTATATTAAAACATTTCGGATTAGACAATGAAATATCTAGTCCTACTTTTACTATTGTTAATGAATATCATAAAGATTCTATAAATATTTATCACTTTGATGTGTATCGATTATCAGATGCAGATGAATTTTATGCAATTGGTGGAGATGAATATTTTAATAATGGTATTTGCATAATAGAATGGGGTGAACTAATAAAAGATGCTCTTCCAAAAGATTATCTTCATATAATTTTTTCAAAAGATGAAAATGATTTTGAATCAAGACATCTAAATATCATTCCACATGGAGAACGTTTTTCTAATTTTGATTTTAGTAAAATTTTAAATTAAATGAAAAGAGGTTAGCTTTAAATTGAAAATACTAGCACTAGATACTTCTTCTAAAATTTGTAGTGTTTGTCTTTTAGAAGATAGAAATTTAATTATGGAAAAATATAATAATGATGAAAAAACACATTCACAAAAATTAATGCCACTAGTAGATAGCCTTTTAAAAGAATCTAATATAAATTTGCAAGATATAAACTTGCTTAGTTGCTCTATTGGTCCACGGTTCATTTACAGGTCTTAGAATTGGCATTTCAACAGTAAAGGCTTTTTCTGATGTAACAAACATCCCTATTATAGGTATTAGTTCTTTAGAAAGCTTAGCTTATAATATAAAAAAAGATGGATTAATTGCTTGTATGATTGATGCAAAAAATGATAATATATATTTTGCTTTATACAATTTAGAAAATAATGTATATACATTAATAGAAGATCCATGTGCAAACAGTATATCTTCTATTATAAATATATTAAAAAAATATAAAAATGAATATATAACTTTTGTTGGTGATGGTAGTGTTGTTCATAAAGAGACTATAACACCAAATTTTGAAAATGTGATTTTTGCTTCAGATGAACAAAATATGCAATCAAGTATTAGTATAGCTTTAGCTGCTTTTGATAAATTTAAAAAAGGGTTTATACAAAATTCTAATACACTATCTCCCCTATATTTAAGAAAATCTCAAGCAGAACGCGCTTTAGATGGCGAAAAATAATTTTAAAATTATAAAAAACTTATATTATGAAAGGTATATGCTAGATTAATCTCTAAGCAAAAATTTAAAATCATGAACTCTATTCAAATTTCTAAAATGACTATACAAGATTTAGATAATATAAAAGAAAATCTAGAAAAAAACTTTGATAATTTTTGGACTTATGGAATATTAAAATCAGAAATTGATAATATTAATTCTAGATACATAGTTTCTAAACAATTTGAAGAAATTGTTGGTTTTGCTGGAATCTTAGTAATTGATGATACAGCTGACATAATGAATATTGTAACAAAAAAAGATAAACGAGGTTTTGGAATTGCTTCTAAAATGTTAGAACACCTAATAAATCTTGCAAAATGTGAAAAATGTTCTAATATAACATTAGAAGTTAATGAAAATAATTTACCAGCAATCAATTTATATAAAAAATTTCATTTTGAAAAAGTGGGATTAAGAAAAAGATATTACGATAACAAATATGATGCTATTATAATGACTTTATATTTAAAAAGATAAAATTTAAGGAGGATACAAATGAAAAAAAACAATGAATTATCTTATAAAGATTTAAAGGTTACTTGTGACCCAAATGTTTTTAAATTTAATACAACTGCAGACCTTGATTCTATTTCTACTGGAATTGGTCAAGACCGTGGTATTAAAGCTCTAGAATTTGGTATAAATGTAGATATTAAAGGATATAACTTATACTTAGAGGGACCAAGTGGCGTTGGTAAAACAATGTATACAAAACACTACTTAGATAAAATTTCCAAAAAGAAAAAAACACCTTCTGATTGGTGTTATATATATAATTTTGATAATCCTAATGAACCAATTGCAGTATCTCTTTCCGCAGGTCAAGGTAGAGAATTTAGAGATACTATGGATCAGTTTATAAAAGAGATTAAATTAGATATTAAAAATACATTTAATAATGATGATTTTGAAAAAGAAAAAAAATTAATAAAACAAGAATATGAAGAAAAAAGAAATGTTCTTATGGAAAAATTAAATGAGAAATCAGCTAAATATGGTTTTCAAGTTAAGTCTGCTAAAAATGGTATATATATGATGCCAGTTATTAACGGAAAAACTATTGAAGAATCTGAGTTTGAAAAATTAGATGATAAAACAAAAAAAGAATTTGAAGATAAATCTACAATCGTTCAACAACATATAATGGATGTCATTAGTGAAATAAAATCGATTGAACGTGAAGCTGACAAAAAACTAAATGATTGGCAATCTAATGTTGCATTACTTACAATTAATGGTCATATTAATTTGATAAAATCTAAATATAAAAGAAACAAAAAAATTAATACATTCTTAGAAAGTATAAAAAAAGATATATTAAAAAATATCGATTACTTTTTAGTAGAAGATAAAAATGATAATAAGACACAATCACCATCTCCTAGAATGGAACTTCCTAAACCATGGCTTAATTATCGTGTAAATCTATTTGTTGATAACAGTGAACAAGAAGGTGCACCTGTTATTATGGACTCTAACTACTCATACCACAATATATTTGGAAAGTTAGAGTATGAAAACTATTATGGTGCTTTAAAAACAGATTATACAATGTTAAAATCTGGTTTACTTCATAAAGCAAATGGTGGTTATATTATATTTCAGGCAAGTGATTTAATTAATAACAGTTTATGTTACGAATCATTAAAAAAAGCATTAAGAATGAAAGAATTATTAATAGAAAATACTGCAGACCAACGTTCTTCTATGGTTATGGTTTCACTTAAACCTGAACCAATTCCTTTAGATATTAAAGTAATTTTAATTGGTAACGAAAATATTTATCAAACATTATTATCATTTGATACTGATTTTAGAAAATTATTTAAAATAAAGGTTGAATTTGAAGACTCTTCACCTATGAATGTAGAAAATATGAATAAACTTGCAAGATTTATTCATGGATATTGTGAACAAGAAGAACTACTTCCTTTAGATAAAGGTGCTGTTGCTAAAGTTATAGAATATGCTTCTAAACTTGCAGATGACCAAAATAAATTATCTACAAGATTTAATGACTTAGCTCAAATCGTTGGTGAATCTGCTACTTGGGCTAAGATGGCTAAAGAAAAAGTTGTAACTGCAGAATACGTTGATAAAGCATTAAAGGAAAGAATTGAAAGAGTAAAAAAATATGATACTAAATATGTAGAAATGATTAAAGAAAACACACTTTTAATTGATACTTCTGGTTTTGTTGTTGGTCAAATTAATGGTCTTACTATAATGAGTATTGGTGATTATACATTTGGAAAACCAGCTAAAATCACAGCTAATACTTATACAGGAAAAACAGGTGTAATAAATGTAGAACGTGAAGTTGAATTATCTGGTTCTACACATTCTAAAGGTGTATTTATACTTAGTGGATATTTAGGAGAAATGTTTGCTCAAGATATTCCTCTTTCCCTTACTGCAAGTATTTGTTTTGAACAATTATATAATGGTGTTGATGGAGATAGTGCTTCTAGTACAGAACTTTATGCCATTCTATCTAGCTTGTCAGGTGTCCCTATTAATCAATCAATTGCAGTTACTGGTTCAGTAAATCAAAAGGGTGAAATTCAACCAATTGGTGGTGTAAATGATAAAATAGAAGGATTCTTCCAAATATGTAAATTACGTGGATTAAATGGATCTCATGGTGTTATGATTCCAATACAAAATGTAAGAAATTTGAATCTTTCTGATGAAGTAATTAATGCTGTTAAAGATAAAAAATTCCATATTTATGCAATTTCTACAATAGAAGAAGGTATTGAAATTTTAACAGGAGTTCCTGCTGGAAAGAAAGATAGTAAAGGTCATTTTCCTGCTGGTTCAATTAATTATTTGGCTTATGAAAAATTAAAAAAATATGCGGAGATTAGCAAAAAATAATAGAAAATCAAAAATGTTCATTTAGAAATTAATCCTAAATGAACATTTTTATTAATTATTATTCAGCATCTTTAACTTCTTCTGTAGCTACAGCTTCTGTTTCTACTGCTGGAACTTCTTCTGTTGCTTCTTCTACTGGAGCAAATTCTTCTTTTAAAGTAATTTCTTTGTTTTCAATTCTTGCACCAATATTTTCTTTAGTCTTAGCAGCTTTTCCTACTCTATCTCTTAAATAGTATAGTTTTGCTCTTCTTGCTTTACCAACTCTTACTAGTTCTACTTTTTCCATCATAGGTGAGTGAACTAAAAATGTTTTTTCTACTCCTACACCATATGCAAATTTTCTTACTGTAAATGTAGCGTTAATTCCGCCACCTTGTTTTTTAATTATAATTCCTTCGAATACTTGGATTCTTTCTCTGTTTCCTTCCTTTATTCTTTGATGTACTTTTACTGTATCACCAACTTTAAGGACAGGTATCTTATTTTTCAATTGTTCATGTTCTATTGATTTTATGATATCCATCGATATTCTCCTCCCTTTCTTATTTTAGGATTTATTTTTAGGCTCCTAATACCTTTTATTTTTGTATCAACTAATTTTTAACCATATTATTTATTTTTTAAAAGATCTGGCCTTTTATGATACGTATTTTTTAGAGATTGCTCTTCTCTCCATTTGCGAATATTTTCATGATGACCAGATAGTAATACTTCTGGAACTTTTTTATCTAAAAAAACTTCTGGTCTTGTGTATTGTGGATATTCTAGAAGATTATTAGAAAAAGATTCTTCTTTTATAGATTCTTTTGTAAGTACTCCTTCTACATATCTACTAACAGAATCAATTAATACCATTGCTGGTATTTCTCCTCCTGTTAACACATAATCACCTATTGAAATTTCTTCATCTACAATTTCATCAATTACTCTTTGGTCTATTCCTTCATAATGTCCGCATAATAGAATTAGATGTTTCTCTTTACTAAGAGATTCAACTTTTTTCTGATTTAATACGTTCCCTTGTGGTGATAAATATATTACTTTTGCATCTTTATCTTCTACAGATTTATATGCATCATATACAACATCTGGTTTTATAACCATTCCTGCTCCACCACCATATGGAGTATCATCAACTTTTTTATGCTTATCTTTTGAAAAATCTCTAATATTTATTAAATTTAAACTAATTAGATTTTTTTCTAAAGCTCTTCCTAATATACTTTGTTTTATTGGCTCAAAACTTTCAGGAAAGAGTGTTAGCACATCAAACTTCATAAATTCCTCCATTTTCAACTAATTATATTAAACCTTTTATAAGATGAACAATTATTTTTTCTTCTACTACGTTAATATCTTTTAGAACTTCTTTAATTCCTGGAAGTAATAATTGTTTGCCAAGTTCATCTTTTACAACATATATATCATTACTTCCTGTATTATATATGTCATCTACTTTTCCAAGTAAGACACCTTCATCTGTATATACTTTTAAACCAATTAGATCTGCAATAAAATATGTATCTTTTGGAAGTTTAATTGCATCTTTTCTATGTATCTTTAAATACATACCTTTGTACTTTTCTGCCAAATTCATATCATCTACGCCTTTTAGTTTTAGTAAAACCATATTTTTATGATATTTTACTTCTTCTATTTCCACTTCTTCCATAGAAGATTTTTTACAAATATATACTGTTTTTAATTTTTCGAATCTTGTTATATCATCTGTAAAAGGATTTACCTTTACCATTCCTTTTACACCAAAAGTATTTACAATTTGACCTATTTCAAGATATTCTTGCATATATAATTCCTCTTAATCTAAAAATTCTATATCAACTTTTTTCTTTTCAGCTACTGCTAAAGATTTAATAACTGTTCTAATTGCTTTTGCTATACGACCTTGCTTGCCAATAACTTTTCCCATATCTTCTTTTGCTACTTTTACTTTTAATTCTATAGAATAATCTGTAGTATTTTCAGTAATTTGTACAGAATCTGGATTGTTTACAAGATTTTTAACAATTAATTCTAAAACATCTTTCATGTATTTACCTTCTTTCTTAAAGGCTTAAAATTTAAAGTTTTATTTTGCTTTTTCTATTAAAGCTTTTACAGTATCTGTAGGTTTTGCACCATTTTTTATCCATGTAGCTACTTTTTCATTATCTAAAACGATTGTAGCTGGTTCTGTCATAGGATTATATGTTCCTATTTTTTCTATTATTTTACCATCTCTTGGAGATTTTGAATCTGCTACAACTATATGATAGAATGGAGCTTTTTTTGCACCTTGTCTTTGTAATCTAATTTTTACCATCTTTTTTCACCTCCTTAATTAAGTTTTATATATTTTAAATATTAATAACAATTTTTTGGAACAAAAACTTACATGTTTTATTTTATTGGATTTATAACATTTTTAATTATTTAGTCTTTGTTCATACACTATTTTCTGTAATAAATCTACTTTCTAATATATATTTATTTACTATTAGAATTTTAAATTTTTTAAATCATTTGGATTCATGCCTTTAAAGTTCTTCATCATATTTTTCATACCTTTACCGACCTTGCATTTTTTTCATCATTTTTTGTGTCATCTCAAATGACTCCATAAATTTATTTATTGCTTGAACTGTTGTTCCACTACCGCATTGCTATTCTTTTTCTTCTACTTGCATTTAGTAGTTTTGGATTTTTTCTTTCTTTAGCTGTCATTGAACATATTATTGCTTCAATTCTATTAAATTCATTATCATCAACCTTTAAATCTTTAATTTGATTCATACCTGGTATCATTTTTAATATTGATGAAAATGACCCCATTTTCTTAACTTGTCTTAATTGCATTAAATAATCATCTAAGTCTAATTCCTTTTTTCTAAGCTGTTTTTCTAATTTTAAAGCTTCTTCTTCATCAAAAGTCTCTTCTGCTTTTTCTATTATTGAAAGAACATCACCCATTCCTAGAATTCTTGAAGCCATTCTTTCTGGATGGAATTCTTCTATATCACTTAGTTTTTCTCCTGTAGCTGCATATTTTATTGGTCTACCTGTTACTTTTTTTGCAGAAATTGCTGCACCACCACGAGTATCACCATCTAGTTTTGTAAGAACTATACCATCTATCCCTAAACTTTCATTAAAGCTTCCTGCTACATTTAGTGCATCTTGACCTGTCATGCTATCTACAACTAATAATATTTCATGTGGTTTAACACTTGATTTTAAGTTTTTCAGCTCTTCCATCAGTTCTTCATCTATATGTAATCTTCCGAGCTGTATCTAAAATAATAACATCATTTAATTTGCTAATTGCTACATTTACTGCTTGTTTTGCAATTTGCACAACATCTTTAGTATTTTCATTTGCGTATACTGGTATGTTAAGCTGAGATCCAACTACTTGTAATTGTTTAATAGCTGCTGGCCTATATACATCACAAGCTACCAAAAGTGGCTTTTTACCTTGTTTTCTTAATATATTTGCAAGTTTACCAGATGTTGTTGTTTTACCACTACCTTGAAGACCAACCATCATAATTATTGTTGGTGGATTTGGTGTAAAATTAATCTTGCTTTCTGTACCACCTAGTAATTCTACTAATTCATCTTTTACTATTTTTATAACCTGTTGACCTGGTGTTAGTGATTTTAATACATCTTGACCTAGAGCTTTTTCTTGAATTTGACTTATAAATTCTTTTACAATTTTATAATTAACATCTGCTTCTAGTAATGCAAGTTTTACTTCTCTTAGCATTTCTTTTAAATCAGATTCTGTAATTCTTGCTTTTCCTTTCAGCTTTCTTGTTATTTCTTGAAATTTTGAGGATATTCCTTCAAAAGCCATATTTCATCCTCCTTAACTAAAACCTAATTACATTTTAACTTTAGACTAAACTTTCTAGTTTAATCTTTATTTCGTCTATTTTTTTATTATCATTAAAACTTAAGTTTTGCTTTAAATTTTCTAAATCCTGGATTATATTTTTAAGCTTTTTTTCTTGATTTAACATTTTTTCCATAATCTTAAGTTCTTTTTCATATTCAAAAAGTTTCTTCTCGCCCTTTTTTATAATATCCCTAACTGCTTGCCTAGTTATTTCATTATTTTCTGCAATTTCAGATAAAGATAAGTCATTATTATAATAATCATCTAGTAGCTCAAATTGTTTATCTGTTAATAACTTTCCATATATTTGGCATAACATACTTATTTGGACATTTTTTTCCATTATAGGCATCCCTTTCTTTTTGTAATGCTAATATACTTTACACTATTTTTTTGTATTTGTCAAGCACTTTTGCAGTTTTTTATAACTTTATTTAATCTTGTTGTTACCAGCCAGTCTAAAATAATTAAAACATCGTTCTCTTATCATCTATTGCATTATTAGTAGTAATTATAGTATACTATAATTATCGGAGGTGAATTTATGGAATTAGAAGATAACAAATTAATGTCAAAAACATTTTTCTGGATGTTTATAGGTCTTTTAGGTACTGCAATTGTATCATGGTATACTTATTCATCTGGTTTATTTGTTGATATTATTACAGGTGGTTATTTTAGCATTTTACTTATACTAGAAGTAGTTGTTGTTTTATTATTCTCATTTCTATTTAAAAAATTATCACCTATGCTTGTAACCATATTATATTTCATATACTCAATGCTTAATGGTGTTTCATTATCAACAATTTTCATTGCTTTTGAACTTGGCTCTATTATCCAATTATTTATTGTATCTGCTCTTTTGTTTGGTGGATTTGCTCTTATAGGATTTATTACCAAAAAAGACTTAAGCTCATGGCGTACATTATTATTTGGAATTTTAATAGCAGGAATAATATTAAGTTTAATTAACCTATTTTTCGGAAATTCTATGTTAGACTTAATATTAGATTGGATTATTCTTTTCGTATTCTTTGGAGTAACTGCATATGATGTAAATATTATTAAACAGTTAAAACAAGATTCTAGTTTAAACCAAGAAAAATTATACATTTATGGTGCAATGCAACTATATCTTGATTTTATTAATATATTCTTAAGAGTTTTATCTATATTTGGAAAAAGAAAAAATTAATTCTATAATCGTTATAATAAAAAAAGGTATTCTATAATTAATTAAAAAAGGTGATACCTAATTCAAAATAAAATAGAGAGTATAGTACTATTAACCATGTACTATATTCTCTGTTTTATAATAATTTTAATTAAAAATCTCTAATATATATATACTTTAATTAGAAGAATCTATTTATTTATATTTAAATATATTTTTACTTTCTTCCATTCCATTCTGCATAAAATTCTTCCAAAAATTGCTCCATATATATTTGTCTATGTTCTGCCAATCTTTTTGCGGTTTCTGTATTCATCATTTCTTTAAGTCTTAACAATTTATCATAAAAATGACTAATCGATGTATTTGAGCCTTTTTTATAATATTCTTCACTTGTTATAATATTATTTTCTTCATCTGGATTATATATTGCTTTTCCGTTCTTTCCTCCATATGTAAATACTCTTGCTATACCTATTGCACCAATTGCATCTAACCTATCTGCATCTTGAACAATCTTTCCTTCTCTTGACAATTCTTTTACCCCATCAAAATTACTACTAAACCCTAAATTTTGACAACTATTTAAAATATTTTGTATATCTTCATATTTCATAAATCTATATAAGTCTAGTCCCATTAAAAGATTGGTAAGATTAGCTTTTATGTTTCCATTACAAAATTTATGATCATATATATCATGTAATAATGCAATTGCCTTAACAATAAAAGGGTTAGACTTTTCTTCCTCATTAATTAATATGGCATTATTATATACTCTCTTTACATGCCACCAATCATGCGAACTGTCTTTTTTCGACATCTCTCCTTTTATATATAATTGTAATATCTCTAATATTTTAGACTCATCCATATATTCCATCCTTATAATATATTTTTTTATAATTTATCACAAAATTTAAAATATTCCTATTATATTAGATTATTTTTTCTTCTATTAAAAACTTAGGATTAAAAAATACATCTGCACATAGTTTTTGATCTAATTCTAATACTTCTTTTATCTTCCATATTTCATTAAGATCAAACTCTCTTTGCCCATTTAACTTCTTAGTTAAAGTGTTATAACTTATCCCTAACTCTTTTGCTAAATAACTCCTTTTTATATTCCTTATTGTCATTAATGCTTTTAACCTATTTCCAATGATTTTAGGATTCATATAACTACTCCTTTTATTTGGTTTCTTGTTAAGAAACATGATATAATATTTAAACCTTATTGTCAATAATTGTAAGAAACTTTTTTAGATATTATTGCACCGTTTTGTTTACAAATTAGAAACAAAATGTTATAATTGTGCTGATTTATAATTTAGGGGGCTAACATATGAATAAATTATTTCAAGAAAGATTAAATGAACTATTATCTAAAAAACTTTATACTTATGAAGAATTATCAAAAAAATTAGGAATAAAATCAAAGGGAACTATCGCTAAATATGCAAATGGTCAAATTAAAAATCCAAATATTAGTACTATTGAGAAAATTGCTAAATTATATAATGTTTCACCAGCTTGGCTTAGTGGTCTATCTGATAATAAATATTCCAATATGAATTCTGATGAATATGTAAAAATAAAAATATTAAATGATGAATCAAATGATAGTATTATCATTTCTAGTTTACTTGCAAATTCTAATGATTATATCGCCTTAACTCAAAAAGATGATAGTTTAAGTCCTGAAATTTTAAAAGGTGATAAATTATTAATTAGATGTCAGTCTAATTATGATATAGAAAATATTTGTGCAATTGATTATAAAAATGAAATATTAATAAGAAAAATAACTAAAACAGATATTGGTCTTATATTAAAACCTATAAATACAAATTATGAACCAATAGTTTGTTTAGAAAAAGATTTAAAAAATTTAAAAGTTTTAGGAACTGTTATAAAATCAGAGCGATTCTTGAAATAAATTAGCACTAGTACACATATTAATAAATATTATTATACATAGATTATTTTATATATCAAGAAAGAAATTTTAAAATTCACTACTATTGTTAATGTTTATTTACGATTCATATTTCGTAAAAAAGTACATATTAGCATAACAGTGGTTAATATATTTATAAATTCAAACTAATCTTGAAGTATGGTGAGAGATTTCATAGAATAGGTTCAATACCACACATTCAATATTTAGGTAATGTTAAAATGGAGCAGTAGGCGATTGGTTAAATTTATGAATATATTAACTATTGTTATTTCGGAGACTAAGATTTTATAAATATACTATTTTCTAGAAAGTTGGCACTAAATTAATATCGCATCTCTGAATGGTAATTATTATTAAATATGTCTTAAAAATTTTTACTATTTTTCTAAATCTAAATCATTAATAAAGTTGATAATCTTGTCTGTTACTTCTTCAAAAAACTCTTCTAACTCTTTTTGCGTAAACACTTCATAGCTCAAATTATTATCTAATGTCTTTGTTCTTTCTTTTTCTTTATTTATATATTCTATGGATCTTTGTATATCTTCTATATTAATATTAATAATATTAATGCTATTAGATTTATTTATTAAAGATTCATCATATGTTGGCTCTATAATCTCTCCTTTATAAAATAAATAATCTGCAAATATTTTAAAATCTCTTTGCTTAATTTTTCTTACTATTTCATGATCACCATTTTTTACACTTCCATCTAATACTTTTAGTCCGAACTATTTTATCATTATCAAATACTACTTTTTTATTATAGAATTCTTTATTCCATAAATTATCTGTCATTAAGTGAACTAAATATCCTAATACTACCTTATTGTCAAGTTTCTGATTATATTGTTCATAAAAAATTTGATAACTACAAAATCTTTCTTTTTGATATGTATCATAATGAGCATCTCTATGTATTACTATATTTGATACATTTTTTATTAAATATCCATTTAATATATCTGGTAAAATATTACCAAATATAAAATCATTTTGATTCTTGATATTTACTTTTTCTAAAATATTTCTAGCAGTTGCTAAATGAACTCCCCAAGCAGGCATTTTTTCTCTCCTTTGTTTTATTATTTCTTCCAATTATATAAACGCTTGTTTTTTTTGTCAAGTATATACAAAGAGGATCTCTAATAATGATATGCTTCTATATTTGTGTATATTTATTTTTAAATATTATATATTTTCTATAAAGTAATGGCACAATGTCATTATCATAAGTGACACTGTGCCATTTATTATTATCTATTTAATCAGTTATCCTCTAAACTTCTTTTTTAATTTAATATTATTTTTCAATTGCTTTAATTACACCCTCTATACTATCGTCTGGTGTTGAAGCACCTGCCATAATGCCTATTTTTTCAAACTGTTTTATAGCTTCTGCATCTAATTCATCTTTTGTTTCTACTATCATTGTATTTTCACAATTTTCTTTTGCTATGTCATATAATTTTTTTGTGTTTGAACTATTTTTTCCTCCTATAATAATCATACATTGTACTTTTTTTGAAATTTCACAAGTTTCTTCTTGTCTTATTTTTGTTGCATTACAAATAGTATTTTTTACTTGTAACTCTACATCTTCATCTATTTTTTGCTTTATTTGCCTAACATAACTATTAAATTTTTCTAAGCTAAATGTAGTTTGTACAATTATTAATAATTTTTTAATATTAGAATTTTTAAATGATTTAATTGCTTCATCAATTTCTTCTTTTGTCTCTATTAAATATGAATCTTTTCCACAAAAGCTAATTGTTCCTAAACTCTCTGGATGATTTTTTCCTCCTATTAAGAAAATGTAATATCCTTTACTTGCATATTCATCTGCAATCTTATGTATTTTTAAAACATTTGGACATGTAAAATCAAAAATTTCTATATTTAGTTTTTTGGCTTTATGATAAATTTCTTTTGCAATTCCATGTGCTCTTATTATTACTTTATTATTTGAATCTTCTACTCTTTCTACTATTTTTAATCCTAATTTTTCTAATTTTTTTATCACTTGCCCATTATGAACTAATTCTCCTAAACAAGATACATTCTTATGTTTCTTTAGTTTTTCTTCTGCCTTTTGAACTGCATTTCTTACTCCATAGCAAAAACCTGCAGTCTTACCTAGTACAATTTCCATATATAATACATTCCCTTCTTAAACAAGCTAAGATTTGTTCTAAAATTGTTACTATGTACAGCTTATTTAAAAGCACATACTAGCCTAGCTAATTGTTTAATATATATTTTTTTAAACCAATCGCCGATGGTACACACTTTAGCCCTCCTCTGCAATATACTGCGTGGCATAAAAGTAATTCCTACTACTCGTCCGCCACGCTTCAAGATTTGTTTAAAAAAATATATATTAAACAATTAGCTAGGCGATAACATTATCTCTTAAATAAGCTATGAATTGTAATAAAATCTGTTTTATATCATTTTTAATATTTCTTGTTTTAAAACATCTACTATATCTTCTTGTTTTACTTTTTTTATAATTTCACCTTTTTTAAATAATAAACCTTCTTTTATTCCTCCTGCAATTCCTATATCTGCATTTCTTGCTTCTCCAGGACCATTTACTGCACACCCCATTACAGCTACAGTAATATCTGCTTCTATCTTTTGTAAAAACTCTTCTACCTCTTTTGCTATTGGTATTAAATCTATTTGTGTTCTACCACAAGTAGGACAAGAAACCAATTTTGCTGATTTATTATATAAACTACAATCTTTTAAAATTTCTTTTGCTACTTTTATTTCTTCTACTGGATTATCTGATAAAGATACTCTCATCGTATCTCCTATTCCTTGTCTTAGAAGCACTCCTAATCCGATACTTGATTTTATGGTTCCACTAAATGCTGTTCCTGCTTCTGTAATACCTAAATGTAATGGATAATTAAAGGTTTTAGCTGCTTCTTCATATGCTTCTATACATAAGTCTAAATCTGAAGCTTTTAATGAAATACAAATATCATAAAAATCTAATTTTTCTAATATTTCTACATGTCTTTTTGCACTTTCTACCATTGCTTTAGCTGTTGGTTTTCCATCCACTAATAAATCTTTTTCTAAAGATCCTGCATTAACACCTATACGAATTGGTATCTTATGTTCTTTGCAAGCTTCCACTACTTTTTTTACTCTATCTTCACTTCCTATATTTCCAGGATTAATTCTAATTTTATCTACTCCACTCTCAATTGCTTGCAAAGCTATTCTATAATCAAAGTGTATATCTGCAACTATTGGAATATGAATATTTTCTTTTATTTCTTTTATCGCTTTTGCATCTTCTATATCTAAACAAGCAACTCTTACAATCTCGCATCCTGCATCTTCCAATTCTAATATCTGCTTTACTGTAGATTCTACATCTTTTGTTTTTGTATTAGTCATAGATTGAATTATAACTCTATTTTGACCTCCAATTTGAATATCTCTTACCATTATCTTTCGAGTAATAGTTCTTTTATTCATATTACATTCATCCCCTTTTTTCGGATCATATATCTATTAAAAGATATATTTAGATTATATTATACATTTTTCTTAAAAGCAATATGTAAACTTTTAAAAGTAAAAAAAGCTTAATATAAAAAAACTATGGAGGCATGTCATTACAAGACACACCTCCATTTTTAATCATAGAATCAACCTAAAAGACCCGTAGGTTCTTCAACTTCATAAATAATTACAGCAGTAACATTTATGAATTTGATTCTAGAACCTGTAGCAATTGGTTCATACTCTGGAACACTGATTGGATTTAAAAATACAATCTTCCCATTTTCAGAATTAATCTTTTCAATTGCTTTTTTTAGTTGACCCGAGTAAGACAACTCTTCAGTATACTTTCCTGGTTCTGAACCAGAAACTTTCATTGTCTTGTACATATTGTCCTCCTTAAGGAAATACAATCCATTCGGCGGATTTGCAACAGAGTAGGATTGTAAAGTGATTATCAACTTTTTTTGATTACCTCTAATGCAAATTTATATAGATAAATATATGAATGTATTATACTACCAATTTACATAAACATCAAGTAGTAGCAAAAAAGTATTAATATTAACAATTTTATTAAAGTAACAAATTAATAAAATATCAAAAAGCTACTAACTAAAAAAAATAGTTAATAGCTTTTATTTTTATTCTTCAACAAAATTAAATTCATCTTTAAATTTCTCTTTAAACATTTCAAATACAGCATTTAATGTTTCTTCATCTTCAACACTTACATAAGATTCTTGTTCTTCATCTTCTGTATCTTCTAGTTTTAGAATAACAACTTCTCCTGCTTCTTCTCCTTCATCTTCTGTTGGTAATAGTACAACATAATCCTCATTTTCATATTGAATTAAATCTAAAAATTCAAATTCAACCTCATTTCCATCTTCATCATTAAGAACTACTATGTTATCTATTTCCTCTGCATCTGGAATATTATTTACATCTTCATTCATGGTTAATTCTCCTTTCAATTTTTTATATTTAAATTGTATTTCTACAACAATAATAACTAATAAATATTATTTACATTTTTATTTATGATATACTTTAATATGCTTTTTTAAAGTACTCTTTAAAAATCTAATACATATCTTTGCATTTAAGAAGTAATCTTTTTCATATATGTTTCTAATATATATACTGCTGATATTGTATCTACAATATCTTTCTTTTTATGCTTATTAATATTTAAGTAATTCATAGTTTTATGAGCAGCAACAGTAGTAAGTCTTTCATCTATTTTTTCTATTTTTATTTTGTTAAATTTACATTGCAATTTATGAATAAACTTTTCTGTAACTTCTACCCTTTCTGTTTTTGTTCCATTCATATTAATTGGAAGACCAATTACAATTGTATCTACATCATATCTTTCAAATAATTCTTCTAATCTTTTTAAAACAACTTTATCATTTCCATTATGATGTATTGTTTCTAATCCTTGAACTGTTATACCAAGAGCGTCTGTAATTGATATTCCAACTCTAGAATCACCATAATCAATTCCTAATTTTCTCATATATTAGTCATCCAATCCTATATAACTTTTTACCATTTTTTCTAATAATTCATCTCTTTCGATTTGTCTTATCAGATTTCTAGCATTATTATGACTAGTGATATATGTTGGGTCACCTGATAATATATATCCAACAATTTGATTAATTGGATTATATCCTTTTTCTACAAGTGCTTGATGTACTTCTTTTAGTATCTCTCTAGCCTTAATATTTTTATCTTTTTCGACTGTAAAACTCATTGTTTCATCCATAGCCATAATAAAATACCTCCTATAAACAATTTATATTATTTTCTGTAGGCTCAGCATTATCTAGATATTCTTCTAGTTTTGCTGTTACCCCCTCTAAAGCTGTACCTTTGTAATATGTTGTTATTGCAATATTAATTTTAGGGCTAACAAATCTATGTTTTTTTCCTCTATAATCTTCTTCTGGTTCTATTTGTAACTTTTCTATTTCTCTTTTCATATCTTTCATAAAGTTTACTACTCCTGCAGTATCTATACCTGAAAAAACAATTGCAAATTTTGGTCCCATATATCTTACAAAGAAATATTCTTCTGCTAAGTTATCTTTTAAAACTTCACTTACTTCTGTAATAACTGTATTACCAGTTTTTCTACTTATCACTTCATTAATCTTTTGTAGATTAACTATTTTGAAAAGACATACTGTTGATGTTGGATACTTATCTATTACATTTCTTGCTGTACCAAAAAGATATTCTACTGATTTAAGTCCTGAGAACTTATCTTCTCTTACAATGTTTTCTATTATCTTTTGGTTTTCTACTGTTCTTAATACTGAAACAATATTATTTTTTACTACTTCCAAAATAGTTGTATCTATATTGTCAAACTCATGTGGCTTACTTCCTTCTATTATCCAATATCCTATATATATATTATCTACATATAGAGGGAAAAACATAGCAGATTTAGCTCGTCCAAATTCCATTCTTTGATATGGCAACTTTTCTCCTTCATTATCTATCGTTATATATTTTGGAGTAGCAGTTTCTATACTATCTCTAAAAACTGGCTCATTTTGAAGCGTTCTTAAAGTGTCCCAATGTTTTTGTTCAACATTAGATGCTTTTACTTTATATTCTGCTCCATTATAAATAACTATAGTGGAATATTTTATATCATATCTTTCTATTAATATATCATTAATTTTTTTTATTTTCTGGTCTACAGTACTTACTTCACTAACAGTGTCCATAAAGTCTTGTAATACATTTAAACTTGTTATTTTTTGATTTGTATTATTAAATTGTTCTAATTTTTTGTGTATTGATATGTTATATAAAATTAATCCTACTATTGTAAATACTAACAATATTATTATGATTATAACTGCTACTAACAAAATAATCCCCTCTCTATTCTATTTTAATATTTTTTCTTCATTTTATTTAAAGTATTACTTGTACTATTTGAAAAATTACTATTATAGTTATTGTATTTATTGTTACTTTTTTCTTTTGATGACTTAGTATTACTAATTAGAGGAAATACCATATTTCCTAATTTATTAAAACTTTGTATCATATTCTTTGAATAGCCTCTTAAAGAAATCTTGCAATCTACAAGTCCATCTAAATATTTGCTATATGCTTGTTGGTCAAAAGGAATAGTCGTATATTTAACATTATTTTTATCAAACAATTCTGTCATAAAAGACATACTAGGATCATTATATGAACTCATTCCACCAATTAGTAATTTATCACTCATATTACTTATTCTTATATGTTTATTAATTACTATTCTCAATTTATTTTGATCTAATATATCTTTTGCTTTTAATTCTCTTAAAAAAGCTGTCAGTGGTTGAATAGTTAATACATCTAGACTTTGTACTAAATATATTTCTTGTACTGCGTTAAAATATTGTACTTCTGTCTCAAAATCGCAGTCTAATAATACAAGAGAATAATTGTTTAGTAAAGTTTCTAAGATATTTTCATAATCTTTTAGTCCTTCTATTTCATCTGGTAATGATGTATATACAGTTAAATTTTTATTAACCTGAATTCCTTCTGCTACTCCTCTTCTTAGATTTTCAATACAATTATATGCTATATTTCTTAATTCTTCTCTATTATCTGTATATATATAATATGCGTTTCTATTTTGTGTAAGATCTAATATTGCTGTTTTTATTCCTTTTTCTGAAAACATTTGAGCTAAATTATTTACTAAAAATGATGTTCCATTTTTTGATGTACCTATAAACGATACAATTTTCTGGTCACTACTTATTAAATTATCTATATTAAAATTAACTGAAGAATTAAATTTATTAGTATTTTCTATTTCTCTTGAATTTTGCTTACTAATTGGTTCCATCCTTCTGAAATTTGGATTACTAATTGGTTCACTATAATTGTTACTTTTATCATCATCTTCCTCGTCACCATCAACCACCGGTAATGTATCATCATCACCTTCTTCGTCATCTTCGTAATCATCAAAGCCTAGTAGTTCATCATCATCTTCTTCATCGTCTTCATAATCATCAAAGCCTGTTAGTTCATCATCATCTTCTTCATCGTCTTCATAACCATCAAATCCTGGTAGTTCATCATCATCTTCTTCTTCGTCTTCGTAATCGTCAAATCCTGGTAGTACTTCATTATCATCTTCTTCGTCATCTTCGTAATCATCAGAGCCCGGTAATACATCATCATCATCTTCTTCGTCTTCGTAATCGTCAAATCCTGGTAGTACTTCATCATCATCTTCGTCGTCTTCGTAATCATCAAAGCCTGGCAGTACTTCATCATCATCTTCTTCGTCTTCGTAATCATCAAAGCCTGGCAGTACTTCATCGTCATCTTCTTCATCTTCGTAATCATCATCAAAGCCTGGTAATATTCCATCATCATCTTTTTCATCATCTTTGTAATCATCGAATTCTGATAATGTTTCAAACTCATCATCAATAGTAGGTATCTTTTTCTCTTTAATTTCCTCTTTTTGTAGTTCTTCTTCAATATTTTTATTTTTAGGTGGTCTTCCTCTTTTTCTTTTTACTGGCTCTTCTACATTTACTTCTATATCTTTAATATCTTCTTTTTTATTTTTAGGTGGCCTTCCTCTTTTTCTTTTTGCTGGTTCTTCTATAATATCTTCTACATTTGGAAGATTTTCTTTTATATTTTTAGGTGGTCTTCCTCTTCTCTTAGGCTCTTCACTATTATTTATTTTGTTCATTGAAGGTAACTTTTCTTCTTTCTCTTGCATTTTTTCTATAGTTCTCTTCTCTTTTTTTCTTTCCTGTTCTTTTAGCATTTGCTCTCTACTTAACATTTCTTGTTTTCTTTGCATTTTTTTCTTTTTTAATATTTCTTGTTTTCTTTGCATTTCTTCTTTTAATGCTTTTTCACTTTTTTTATCTACTATTTTCTTTACTTTATTTGTATCTACAGAAGTTGGAATTATTACTGGTTTACTTAATTTTTGTTTATTTAATTCTTTTTCTATAAATTCAATTTTTTGACTATCTTCATTTTTAGCTTTTATTCTCTTGTCTTTTGAATTAAAATTTTTTGGATTTAATCCCATTACTTGTCTATATTTAGATGATCCAGATTCTAATACAGAAGTTACATTCTTCGGTAAAAATGTAACTATTAATTTTAACTGCTCATCTGTATATTGTACAGCTATACTGTCAAAACTTTCAATATATTTTTCTTCATTTTTTCCTAGTTTCTTATAATGTGCTAGTATATTTTGTATTTCTACCTCACTTACATCATTCTCATTTTCTGGTTTATAATCAACGTCATCTGAATCAATTTTATAATATACCTTTGCTTCTTTTTTACTCCTTGGTTTATTTAATAGTTCGCAAACTTTTTCTACACTTCTGTCCTGTCCTACTAATACATCATATACCCCAATACCAAATAACTTTATTAATAATGGTTCTGGTCTTGTACGTCTATCTGTACCAATTAGAATAATTGGTATATTTGCTCCTTCTTGATTAAATGCTTCATCACTTATTTTATCTAGTTTATCAAATATAAATTTATCAATTGCTTCATAATTATTATTAGAAAATGGCTCTAAATCCTCACTAATAATTATTCTATCATATGATTTATCCTTTTGTAATTCTTTTAATATTGCGTTAAAATAATATACATTTTTACTTGATATTATCTCCTTATACTCTCTCTGATATCTTTTTATTATCGACTCAGAAATCTTTTCATTATTTACCGCAAATAAAACCTTCATTTGTTTAACCCCTCCAACCTTTAACTACTATTGCAAAAATTAGTGGCAATACTTGACATATTACAGCTACAGTTATAATTGCAATCATAATATTAAAACCTTTGTCTCTTACATCTAATTTTCTTATACCTAAAACATATTGATATATAGCTGCAATAGCTATTCCTACAAAACATAATGGTATACTATATATTCTTATTCTATTTAATATATATGCTGCTAATCCATATGTATCTGATCCATAAGCTACTTTATAATCTTCTATTGTTTGCATTTCTCTTTCTTTTAATTCAATTAATTCACCTGTAGTACTTTCACTTTGCAATACACTATTTGTAGATGTATTATTTGCAGTTACTACTGTACTACATATAGCAAAAATAAAAAATACAGTAAGCAAACAAGTTACTACCTTCTTCATATATTAGACTCCTTTCTACTGTTTATATATTACATATATTAATTATATCTTTACTTACAATATCATACAATACAAAAACTAAAATAGCAACAAAATAATAAGATTTTTTTGAAAATTTTAGTAAATTATTCCATACTGTTTACTTTTATATTTTTATCTTTATACATATTTTATTTTTTATGCAAATTTAGATTAATTATTTAATTTTTAAGCTGTAACAGAAAACTTTATTAGTAAATCTTTACTTTTATGCTATACATTTCCATTATAGAACAATAGCAGACATAAATTATATTTCATATTTGATTAATGCTCCTACATTCCATATTTAATTGTTCGTATTTAATCTATTTATATAATAGAAAAGCCTCATTACTTAAATTACTCTTACGCCAAAGCTTTCCTATTATATAAAAATATCTACTAGCTATTAGTAGATATTTCGTCTTCAAACTCTTTAGATAATTTTCCAATTGCCTTTGTCTCAATTCTAGACACATATGAACGAGAAATCCCCATCATTTCAGCTATTTGATTTTGTGTTTTTGGTTTATCTCCATTTAATCCGGAACCTAAGCTCTAGTATTAATTTTTCTCTATCTTTTAAAACTTCTTTCATTTTCGTATACATTTTCTTTAATTTCATTTTTAAATCAACTTCTTCTTCTATATTTTTATCATTATTTTCTAAAACTTCTTGCAGAGTTACAGTATTATCATCTTTATCTTTACCTATTGGTTCATCTAAAAAAACCTCTGCACCTAATTTCTTTATACTTCTTAAATGCATTAATATTTCATTATCAATACATCTAGACACATATGTAGCAAGTTTTACTCCTTTAGAATTATCAAAACTATTAATTCCTTTAATTAGTCCTATAGTCCCTATTGATATCAAATCATCTAAATCTACATTTGACGTACTATATTTTTTGCATACATGTGCGACTAATCTTAAATTTCTTTCTATTAATATATTACGAGCTTCTTCGTCTCCTGACTTAAATCTTTCTAAGCAAACTCTTTCTTCCTCAGCATCTAATGGTTCTGGGAACAAACTATTGCTTGAAATATATCCAACAAGAAAAATTGCAGTTTTTAAAAATGTTAATAAACCTGATATTGATAGTACAAACATAAACGTACCTCCACTTTTTTACTATACAATTAAATATATGTTTTTATTTTTTAAAAGTGCATGGCTTATTAATTTATTTTTTATTATTGCATATTATATATATTGTACATAATAATATGGAGGTGAAGTTATGAAATTTCTTATTAGTTGTTTAAAAGGTGTAGCTTTAGGTGCAGGTGCAATTTTACCAGGAATTAGTAGTGGTGTTTTATGTGTTATTTTTGGATTTTATGAAAAATTAATAAATAGTATACTTGGAATTTTTAAAGACTTTAAAAATTCTATTAAATTTTTACTTCCAATTTGTATAGGTGGTTTTGTCCGGTATATTACTTTTTGGAAATGCATTAAAATACTTATTTTCTACTTATCCTTCACAAACAAATTTTGCTTTTATGGGATTAATATTGGGAAGTGTTCCTATTTTATTTAAAAATAGTTGTAAAAATAATTCTTTTAAATTACATTATTTAATATATACTATAGTTTCTTTTTTGATTACTTTGCTTTTGATAAATTTAGAAAAAGGTTTTGAATTTCAAAATACAATAACAGATACGGTCTCTTTTTCTTATCTTATTTTATGTGGATTTATAATGTCAACAGGAATAGTAGTTCCAGGTGTTAGCAGTACAGTTATATTAATGTGTTTAGGTGTTTATTCGAATTATTTAAATGCTGTAGCTTGTCTAAATTTTGAAGTTCTTTTTCCTATGGGAATCGGTTTAGTATTAGGTGGACTTCTTTGGATAATGATAATAAAATGGCTTCTTTCAAAATATTATACGCAAACATTTTTCACCATAATTGGTTTTGTTATTAGCTCTACATTAATCTTATACCCAGGATTTAGTTTTGAATTATCTAGCATTATATCTATAGTTTTGTTTATAGTTTGTTTTTGTATTTCTTTTAATTTAGAGAAAATATCAAAGTAAAAATATTACCACATTGTTATAAAATACTAGAGTAATAAATACAAAAAGGATTGAAGTATTATTTTTTATAAAAACATCAATCCTTTTAATATTTATTACTCTTTATTTTCTGTTTTTTAAATTTTCATTTAAGCCAATCTACTTCTTTACACATACAAAATAAACATTTATTTTTTTCTTCTTAAAATCCATCCTGGTTCTACATCTATTGGAAGTTTCATTCTAACAGTTTGTCCAAGTTTTCCTGGATTTACATATTCAATTCTTTCTCCTGTATCACTATCCCATAAATCGTTAATTCTAAAATCAATAGCATTTATTTCATTTGGAATAATAATTTCTAAATAGTCTCCTACTTGCAATCTATTTTTTATCTCTATTAATGATTTTTCTTTGTCAAATTCTAATACTTTTCCACCAAATTCATAATTTGCATTATATTGTTTTCCTTCATATTCTTGGAAATCTCTATTATTTCTATCATTAAAATAAAATGTTGTTAATCCTCTTGTTTTTGTTTTTTCTAACTCATTTAAATATTTAGTATAATCATAGCTTTTAGGATCTTTAATATAATCATCAATAGCTTTTCTATAAGTATTTATCACAACTGCTAAATAGTACTCTGTTTTTAATCTACCTTCTATTTTTAAGCTATCTACTCCCATATCTATAATTTCTGGAATTTCTTTAATTAAGCACATATCTTTTGAAGAAAAAATATATGTTCCTTTGTCATCATCATCTACTGGCATTAAATTTCCAGGATTATTTTTTTCTTCTACATATAAATTATATGCCCATCTACAGCTTTGTGCACAATCTCCCAAGTTTGCACTTCTTCCTGCTAGAAAATCACTTAAAAAGCATCTACCAGAATACCCAAAGCAAATTGCCCCATGAACAAATATTTCTGTTTCTAATCCAATAGGTGTATTATTAATAATTTCTTTTATTTGTTTTTTATTTAATTCTCTTCCTAAAATTACTCTTTTAGCTCCATTTTTATGCCAGAAATTCGCAGAATGGGAACTTACAGTATTTGCCTGTGTACTAATATGTATAGGAATACTTGGAGCTATTTCTTTAACTTGCTCTACTATTCCTCCATCAGCAACAATTATTCCATCTACATTTAACTTTTCTAACATTTTTAATTGTTTTTTTATTTCTTCGTAATTTTCATCCCATGCATAAATATTTATTGCTGTATACACTTTTTTTCCAATATTATGTGCATATTCTATTGTTTTTGCCAAATCTTCATCTGTCATTTCTGCTCTAGTTCTTAATGATAATGATGATGTTCCTGCATATACTGCATCAGCTCCATATAAAAAAGCTGTTTTTGCTTTTTGAAAAGAGCCTGCAGGCGCTAATAATTCTGGTTTTTTCATAATTTACTAACAATCCTTTCCTTTAAGGTACAAAATTTGATAAAATTATTATTTTTGAAATTATTTTTTTAAACTTACTATCTGTTAAAATATTTTATTTGTTTAATATTTCATCTGCTAATTTTTCCATTTCTTTTTTACTATCTACATTCATTCTTGATTTTATAGTAACTATATTGTCGCAGAAATCTATTTCTTTCATTCCATCTATTATACTTTTCATTGTTTTTGCAGCAGAAGGAGCCCAAGTTCCATTTTCTATTATTCCTATTTTTCTCTTTTGATAATTTTTACTTTTTAAATGATTTAAGAAATGTTCCATAGGAGGAAATACTTCTGCATTATAGCTTGATGCTGCTACAATTAATTTATCATACCTAAATGCATCTTCTATACTTTCGGCAAAATCATCTCGCGCTAAATCTGCAAAAGCTACTTTTTTTGCGCCTTTTTCTTCTAATATTTTTACCATTTCTTTTGCCGCTTCTAATGTATTTCCATGTATTGATGCGCATGCTACAAACACACCATCATCTTCTGGTTTATAGCTACTCCATATATCATATTTGTTTATATAATATTCTAAATTTTCTTTTAGAATTGGTCCATGTAAAGGACATATCATTTTCACTTCTAATCCTGATAATTTTTTTAATAAAGCTTGTACTTGCATTCCATATTTTCCAACTATATTAAAATAGTATCTACGAGCTTCGCATGTCCAATCTTCATCTGTATCTAATGTTCCAAATTTACCAAATCCGTCAGCTGGAAATAATATTTTTTCTTTAATTTCATATGATACCATTACCTCTGGCCAATGTACCATTGGTGCCATAAAAAATTGTAAACTATGTTTTCCAAAATTTAAAATATCGCCTTCCTTTACTACAACTTTTCTAGAATCTAAATCTTCTATATCAAAAAACTGTTTAATAAAATTAAATGTTTTTTCATTTCCAACTACTTTCATGTCTGGATATTCATCACATAATAAACCTATATTATATGCATGGTCTGGTTCCATATGTGATACTATTAAATAATCTACTTTTTCTCCATCTATAGCCTGTTTTAAATTTTGCATCCATTCCTCTGTAGCTCTTCTATCCACAGTATCTAAAACTACATTTTTATCATCTTTTATTAAATATGAATTATATGATATGCCATTTGGAACAATGTATTGGCTTTCAAATAAATCTATTGTCTTGTCATCTACACCTATATAAATTATATCTTCTGAAATACTTGTATCTTTCATAATTTCCTCCATTCTATACATATAAAATATAATATTTAATATTTTATGTCCTCCAGAATTTTACCATAAACTTATGCTAATTGCAAATAAGGAAACTCTCCTTTCCTAAAAAGAGTCTCCCATATATCTCTGTTATTACTCATTCTAAGCAATTAAAATAGTAGAGTAGTAGCCTGTGTATTTATATATAAAAATGCAGTGATGCTAAAGTATTGAGAGGACTCCAATCATACAGATTAGCCAGATTAACTATTATAATCATGAAGTCTTTTCTAACTTGCTTATATGATTAGTCTGACCAGCTAAATGAACGGAATTTTTATATATAAATACACAGGCTACGGACTAATTTTATATGCATTTTAAAAATTAATGCTGAGTGGTAACCTATATCTTATTATTAGTACTTTTATTTTACTTCACTTTTTATAAACATTATAAATTACATCTTCTGGAAGCAATCTTTTCCAACTCCACAAAGTGGACAAACCCAAGTATCTGGTAAATCTTCAAATTTAACTCCTTCTACTTCTTCATCATATATATGACCACATACTGTACAAACATATTTATTCATAAAATACCTCCTTTTTATATGTTTTCATTAATTATTCTACTCTGACTACATGTAAAATAATTAAATACGTTAATTACAAGTCTCCCTTATTCATCTATAATAAGTACGCTAGTATATTTATACTTTAGTCTGACTTGTAACATGCATTATATCATATGTCTTATTTTATTTCTACAAATTATTTACATTTTTACATTTATTTGGTATTATATTGTTTAATCTATAGGAGGATGTTATGGAGACACAATTAAAAGATTATAAAGATACACATAAACTATCTAAAATATACTATCTTATTTTATATTTTTTTATTTTTGCATTTTTAGGATGGGTATTAGAAAGTTTGTATAGTGTATATGAATTAGGACACTTTACTAAAAGAGGTTTTCTATATGGTCCTATTTGCCCTATATATGGGTATGGAGCAATAATGTTAATTACTTTTTTAAATAAATATAAGAATAATTCATTTAAATTATTTTTTTACTCTATTGTTACTTTTTCAGCATTTGAATATCTTGTTAGTTTTATACTAGATGCACTATTTGCAGCACATTGGTGGGATTATACAAATGATTTTTTTAATTTAAATGGAAGAATTAGTATTTTTTATTCTTTTGCATGGGGAATAATTGCAATTTTATTTATTAATCATATTTTCCCTTTTCTGCAAAAAAAAATTGATATTGTTTTAAATAAAATTCCTTATTCTTTTCAAATAACGATATTAAGATTAATTATTTGTATATTTGTTGTTGATACTTTTCTATCTTGTGTACGTTATATTATATAAAACAAGAAATGCAAATATATTAATATAAAATATATAAATTGATTAAAAGTGCTTATTAGGGTATAGTTACCAATAAGCACTTTTAATATATTAGGTTAGATAAAAATATTCACACTTATAACTTTCATTGTAACAACTATTTAAGTATACTAATTGCTAGTCCATCTCCAACCTCTAATATTTTTGTATCAAGCATCGGATTTTCTGCTACCTCTTTTATATATTCTCTTAAATTTCTTACAGCTGTTCTTTGTTTGTGTTTATTATAGTCACTCATTACATATCCTTTATATAATACATTATCAGCTATAATGATACCATTTTTATTAAGCATTCTCATAGCTTCACTTAAAAAGAATGGATATTTTCCTTTAGCTGCATCTATAAATACTACATCATATTTTTCATCTAGTGTAGGTAATATTTCTACTGCATCACCTTCATACAAATTTATCTTTTCTTCTACTTCTGCTTTTTTTATATTTTCTTTTGCTTTTTCTATTCTTTCTATATCTCTTTCTATTGTATCTATTTTTCCATCTTCATCTAAATATTCAGAAAAACATATAGCTGAATAGCCCACTGCTGCACCAATTTCTAATATTCTAGTAGGCTTTTTCTCTATTAGTATCTTACTAATCACTTCTAATGTATCATCCATAATTATTGGAACATGATCTTCTAATGCTTCTTTTTTTATCTTCTCTAATTCTTGCTTATTCATTTATTATTTCTCCTCTATTGATCTTACTTTTTTGCTCCACAAAATATTAAGAATTTATACATATTTATATTACAATATGTAATTATTTCAATTTCTTCATTCCTAATGAGTTAAATTCTTCGTTTCTAACTAATAAATATCTGATAACAACAAAAAGAGCTTTTGGAAAAAAGCTCTTTTTGTTTCATTTTACCCTCTTCTTGCTTCTCTTTCTCTTGTTTTTGTATCTAAAGTTTTCTTCCTTAATCTAATATTTTTAGGAGTAATCTCTACAAGTTCATCTTCTGCTATAAATTCAATAGCTTTTTCTAATGACATTTGAAGTGGTGGCACTAAACGAAGTGCATCATCTGAGCCTGAAGCTCTCGTATTTGTTAAATGTTTTTCCTTACATACATTTATTGCAATATCTTCATTTCTTGAATTAATACCAACTATCATTCCTTCATAAACTTCTACACCTGCACCTATCATTAATTCTCCTCTTTCTTGTGCATTGTATAATCCATAAGTAACTGATGTTCCTGCTTCAAAAGCAACTAATACTCCTCTTGTTCTTGATGATATTTCACCTTTATATGGTTCATAACATTCAAAAATACTATTCATTGTTCCGCTACCTTTTGTATCTGTTAAGAATTCTGTTCTATACCCTATTAATCCTCTTGCTGGAATTTTGAATTCTACTTTTGTATGACCCACCTCTGCTGGTTCCATGTTAACCATTTCTGCTTTACGTCTTCCTAATTTTTCTATAACAGTTCCAATTGCTTCATCTGGTACATTAACAACTAATCTTTCCATTGGTTCACATTTTACACCATCAATTTCTTTAAATATAACTTTTGGTCTAGATACTAATAGTTCAAATCCTTCTCTTCTCATTGTTTCAATTAATACAGATAAATGTAGTTCTCCACGTCCACATACTTCAAAACTATCTGCTGAATCTGTTTCTTTAACTCTTAAGCTTACATTTCTTTCTAATTCTTTCATTAATCTATCACGAATATGTCTTGATGTAACAAATTCTCCTTCTTTACCAGCTAAAGGTCCGTTATTAACACTAAATGTCATAGATACTGTTGGTTCATCTATATCTACAAAAGGAATTTTTTCTGGGTTATTTACATCACAAATTGTATCACCAATATTTATATCTGCAATACCAGATAATGCAACAATATCTCCAGCTTTAGCTTCTTGGGCTTCTATTCTTTTTAATCCCATATATGTAAATAATTTTGCAACTTTTCCTCCGAATATTTTTATCTTGTTTACAAATTGCAATTGACATTCCTGCTTTTATAGTTCCTCTTTCAACTCTACCAACTGCTATTCTTCCTAAATATTCATCATAATCTATATTAGATACAAGCATTTGCATATCTCCATCCATATCACATGCTGGAGGATCGATTTGCTCAATAATTGTATCAAATATACAATGAACATTATCTGTTTCATCTTCTAAATGCATTTTTGCAATACCATTTTTAGCTGATGCATATATAACTGGGAAATCTAATTGTTCATCATTTGCATCTAACTCTATAAATAATTCTAATACTTGGTCTACAACTTTTAATGGATTTGCTCCTGGTCTATCTATTTTATTTATAACTACTATTGGTTTTAAATTTAATGCTAAAGATTTTTTTAGAACCTCTCTTGTTTGTGGCATTGGTCCTTCAAAAGCATCTACTAGTAATAAAACACCATCAACAGTTTTAAGTACACGTTCAACTTCTCCACCAAAATCAGCATGTCCCGGTGTATCTACTATATTAATTTTTACATCATTATAAATAACTGATGTATTTTTAGAAAGAATTGTGATTCCTCTTTCTTTTTCAATATCTCCTGAATCCATTACTCTTTCTGCTACTTGTTCATTCTCTCTAAATATATGGCTTTGTCTTAACAAAGCATCTACTAATGTAGTCTTACCATGGTCAACATGGGCAATAATTGCTATATTTCTTATATTCTTATTATTCATTTTAAAATACATTCCTTTCTTCGCTTTAAAAATACACCTAAGAATAAAAACCTTGATATCTTTTTTATTCCTACTTTGATTTAAAATATTAACTATATAGATTCTTTATATTCATTACTAGTTCCTTCTAGTTCTCTTATTGATAATTCTATTTTTCTAGTTTCTTTATCAAGCTCTATTATTTTAGCATTAACCTTATCTCCAATTTTTAGTTCATCATCTGGTCTTGCTATTTTTTTCTCACATATTTGTGAGATATGTACTAATCCTTCAATTCCCTTTTCTAATTGAACAAATGCTCCAAATGGCATTATCTTTATTACCTTTACACAAACAATATCACCAATATGATATTTTTCATCTATTTTGTTCCAAGGATTTGGTCCTTTTTTCTCGTATATTAGCATAAGTCTTCTATTTTCTTTATCTGCCTGTTTTATTCTTACTTCTATCTGCTGATTTACCTTTAAGATATCTTCAGGCTTTTGGTTTCTTCCCCATGCCATTTCTGAAATATGTAAAAGTCCTTGAACTCCAGAAACATCAACAAAAGCTCCATAAGTACTTATACTTGTAACAGTTCCTTTATATACTTTTCCTTCTTCTACATTATCCCAGAATTCCTTTAATCTAGCTTCTTTTTCTTCTTCTATTACATCTTTAATTGATCCAATTATTTTTCTATTTTTTTCATTATATTCAATTACTCTAAATCTTACTTCTTTATTTAAATAATCATTAATATTTTCAGACCTTGTAATTCCAGATAATGATAATGGAATAAATATACGAATACCTTCATAACTTGCAATAAATCCATTCTCATTTACTTCTGTTATTTTTTCTTTAAATATACATTTATGATTTACTTTACTTTCAAATTCCTTTTTAGCAAGCTTAAATTTAGATTTTTTATATGATAGAACAACATTTCCTAAACCATCATTTAATTTTAATACTTCTGCTGTTATTCTATCACCTGGTTTAAACTCTTCTAATGGATTTGCATTTTCATCATATGAATATTCATCTTTTGAAATTATTCCATCTGCTTTATATCCAATATCAACAAAAATTTCTCCATTTGAACTTATATTAATAATTTTTCCTGTAACAGTCTTTCCTTCTTTTATATCTTTTAAAGACTGATTAATAAATTCTTCAAAACTTATATTATCTTCATATTTTTCCATACATAAAAACTCCATTCGAGCAATTTTTCTTCTCAAATTTTTTAAATCTCTAGTTTGATGAGATGTTTAGAATTTGAGGATAATTAGATTTTTTATTACTGCGAAAACTTGTTTTACAGCAATACTACCTTAATGGTTCATTATTATATATTACTTTTTTTCATTTGTCAACATAATTATGTTGTCCATTATTTGTTTTGTTACCTTATTTAAAACATCTTTATCTTTTTCTTTACCATAATACTCACTAAAATCTAAAGGTTCTCCATAATTTAAATAAACTTTAGTAAATGGTTTAAATGTACCTTGTATTCCTACAGGTATTACCTTTGTTTTAGTTCTTAAAGCCATAAAAGCAGCTCCATTTTTTGCATCTACATTTTTCTCCATTCCTTTTCGTGTTCCTTCAGGAAATATACCTAATATTTCACCATTTTTTAAAGCTTTTATAGACCTCTTCATTGCTTCAATATCATTTTTTTCTCTATTTACAGGTATTACATCACCTACATGTAATACCCATGAAAACAAAGAATTTTTAAACATACTACTTTTACACATAAATCTAATAAATCTATTAGATGATGTTATTACAGCAATTGCATCTAAATAATTTAAATGATTTGCACATACAATATAACTTTTTTCATCCTCTGGAATACCTCTTTCTCCTATATTTTCTATTCTAAAAATAATTCTATATAAAAAGTGTACCACATGAATCAAAAAACTTCTCCAAAATGTTTTTCTTCTAGAATCTGGCATCTCTATATATGCCTTTTCCTCTAAAATTATCTCTTTCTTTTTTTTGTTTACAATCTTTTTTATTTCTGAAACTACTTGATTTATATTCATTTTACTAGAATCTATAATATGCGCATCTTTTGCTATCTTTAAAGCACCATATTTTTTATTTTTGTCATTTTCGTCTCTAGCTTTCATATCTTCTAAAACTTGCTCATATGTTGATTCTATATTTTTTTGAATATTTTGTTCATATCTCCTTTTTGCTCTTTCTTCTACATCTGCATCTAAATATATTTTTACATCTGCATTTGGAAATACAACTGTTGTTATATCCCTTCCTTCCATGATTACATCTTGTGATTTTGCCATGTTACGTTGCAATTCTACTAATTTATCTCTTATTTCTTTTATACTGGATACCGGAGATACTATTTTAGTAACTCTGTTTGTTCTTATTTCATCAGTTACATCTTGTCCATTTAATAAAACTGTTTGTTTATCTTTTGTTTCTTTTAAGTTTATATCAATATTATTAAGTAATTCTTTTATCTTATCTAATTCATCTATTTTGATATTTTTATTAAGCATTTCTAATGCAACACATCTATACATTGCTCCTGTATCGATATTAACAAGTCCAAGTTTTTGTGCTAAAATTTTAGTTACTGTTCCTTTTCCACTTCCTGCTGGTCCATCTAAAGCTACTATAAAAGCCATAAAATCCTCCCTATTTCTTACTTTAATATTTTTCCTATTATTATTTAACATTTTTAGAATAAAATGTTACAACTAAAATTTTTATTCTTTATTTCTTTGAACATTAATTCCTTTTGCTAAAACATCTATTCTTTGAGTATTCATTGTTGTTAATCTTTCTATTTCCTTTTTGCATTTTATTTTAAATTCTCTTAGTTCTTTTATGATATTAACTCCATAATTTATTACTACTTCCATATAAATATAAGGTCCTGCTTCTGTTTTTTGAACTCTTATTTTAGATATTTTATAAATTGCATCATTTCTTATTGCTAAATATTCAATTATTTGTCTAAATACATTATCTGATATTGTAAAGTTGCCTAAATAACTAAACGTAGGTCTTATTATAGATTTTTCTGCTATATATGGGTCATTTCCTTTTCCTTTTGATTTAAATATTTGAAGTGGGTCTAGCATATATCCTGAAAAGTCTTTTTTTATTTCGAAAGTTGGTACTGGTATTACGTGTTTTCCTTCTGTTATGCGGATTCTTCTTGCTTTTTCCATTTCTTCTTCTGTTGCGACATCGTTAATATATATGGTTTTTGATATTTTTGGCAAGCCTAAATTTTCTGCTATTTTTTCTACCATTCCGTCTGAAGTTCCCAAGATTAGTATTCCGTCTGGTTTATATTTTTTTATTGCTTTTCTTATTTCTTCTTTTTCTTTTTCTTTAATAAATAAAGCGTGTTTGACAGTTTCTATTTTTGTTGGAGCTTTTTTGGCGGAGTTTCCTGCGATTACGGCGTTGTCTTTAATTAGTAGGCCGTCGTCTATAATATAATTTATATTGTTTTCGTTTGCAACCATTTGGGCTCGGTAGCTTTTTCCTGTTCCGGATGGACCGACAAAAGCGTATACTTTCATATTGTTCATATTATAAATCATTGTTTTTCTCCCTTACATAAAATATAGTTAGTATTATAATACATTAGTATTTAATACTATGGTTTTAGATTGTGTGTGGGTTTAGTCCGTCCATGTGTATTTATATATAAAAATTCCGTTCTTTGCTGGTCGGACTAGTCATATGAGTGGATATGTACAAATTTCATTGTTTGAACAGTTAATCTGGCTAATCTGTATGAGTATGTGTCCTCCCAAACTGCGCATCACTGCATTTTTATATATAAATACACATGGACTACTCTACAATTTTCACGATTTTCACAATTTTTATAATTTTTATAAATTTTATAATTTTTATAATTTTTAGTTATATAGTTTAAATAGTAATCATAGCTTTTTTATTGATTTTATTGAGTTATTCTCAAAATCCCTTTATGTTATATTGGAATAGTGATTGTAGGTTTTTATTAATTTGTTTTATTTAATATAGAAATAGTGAAATTAAGATTTTTGTATGATGAATTTATTTTTTCGGGTTCTTTTATAATTTCTATATTTTGTTTTTCTTTTAGTTCATCATAAAGCGCTGTGCTTCCATCATCTATTACTATAATTCTTCCTTTGATGTTATCTAGAATAGATAAATCTTCTATTGTTTCCATTTGTGGTGCATATGCTTTATATGCATCTTCTACAGTCCAATGATATGCATTATAATATATGTGCTTATTTTCTGGATATTTTATAGCAATTATTGAACCTGCTCCTATTTCTCTATATATAAATATGTCGTCTTCTTGTATATTATTATCAATAACTTGTGTTATTTTTTGATTACTTGCATCATAGTTTTCTAAATAAAATTTATAAGCATTTATCCCAAATAATATAATTATACAACTTGCAAATATTATAGTTATCCATTTTTTATCTTCTAATGAAAATATGTAACTAATAGCAAATATAAGTAGTCCGAATCATAGGAATTGTGTATCTAGTTGTAAATATATCTGTTTTTATTGATAGTATTAATGCAGCAAGTATTACTCCAAAGTACACAATTAATGCCCATATACATACTTTTATATTTGAATCTTCTTTTCTCTTTTTAGCTATTTTTAGAGCTACATAAATTAAAACTATACTTGCAAATATAAAAATGATTGTTTTTAATACTTTTAATTCTATCATTCCTGTATAATTAAATGTTAGTATCTCGAATAGAATGTCTGGATATTTTATTTGTATCCAGAATCCTCCAGATACTCTAAGTGCTTGTTTTAAAAATACTATTAATCCGTGGTATAAATAATACTATTTGACTGATTCCTGTAATTAAAAATTCCTTAATATACTTTTTGTTTTTTATTGTGTATGCAAATAACATTAGATTAATAATTCCTATTGCCATCATTGCAAAATAGTGTGTATATGCACTTAATAAACTAAATATAGCAAATAGTGTCCAATTCTTTTTATTGCTTTCTTTTCTAACTATTCTATATGCATATATTCCTGTTAATGTTACAAGTACTGCTGCCCATGAATACATTCTAATTTCACTACTATATAATAACATTACTGGTAAAAACATTGATAAAAAAGAATATATAATACCTGTTTTTTCTCCGAAATCTTTTCTAATATGTGTGTATCCTAAAATACTTAATACTATCATTCCAAGTATTGAAAAAATTCTAAGTGAAATTATACTATTTCCTGTAAATAGTGTAAAGAATTTCGCGAAAACATAATAAAATAAAGGATGAACATCTGCTGCTCCAATTTTAACTAAATCTATAAAATTGTGATTTACTAGGCCTAAAGTGTATGTTTCATCAAACCATATATTTGTATGTAGTCCAGCTAAAATCATAAAGATAGCACCAATTGCTATAATTATTATATGTATAATTTTCATATTTTTTCCTGTTTTTATTAATTTATTATTATCTTCTATTTTTTGCATTATATTATCTCCTTATTTTGTAATTTTTTTATTTATTTACACATTCTTTAGCATTATAACACTATAAAAATTATTTTTCCATACTTATCCTCAAAAATTGTATTATATTTATGTTAATCTTGTGTTTTGTATGAAAATATGATGGTATAAATTAGTATAAGGTCAGTATACTAATGAAATTCAATAAATATTTTAGGAGGATTTCTTAAATGAGTATTTGGTTTAAAAGCTTTAAAAATTGCTGTCATGAGTGTGGTTGTTCATGTGAATGCTTACATGATTGTAAAGGCAATCCTACTAATTGTATATCTCAAATCAAATGTACTCATCATTGTGGTTGCTACTTAGATGCATTAGCTCTAATACTTCGGGAAGATAAAGTTCCCAAAAAAATACCTACTGGTAGTAAACGCAATAAATGATTTAAAAATTTTAAATTATTGACAAAACAAAAAATGGAATGTATTAATCTAATACATTCCATTTTTTATTTATGAAACTTCATTTATTTTTATATCTCTAACATGATTAATTTTTTCCCATTTAGTTTCTCTTTTAAATAAGCATTTAAAATTAATTAGTAACCATGAACCTAAAAATAGTGGATATAAAACCAAACCTTTAATCATAGGTTTTATTGGTTTTTTATCTAAAATCATAATAATTATTGCAGTAAATATTGGTAATAAAAATGTTGGTAATAAATATCTTAAACAGTTAATAACTAAATCCATAGTTGACATACCATTTCCAAAATACATAACAAAATTTAGTATTAATAAAACTATTGTTAAAACAAACATTGGTATACTACCAAGCATATATAATAAACCATCAAAATTCATTAATGTTTTGTGTTCTTTTACAGCAGCAGCTAATGGTTTTGTATATTCTTTTAAACATTGTATATGTCCAACTGTCCATCTTGATCTTTGTGACCAGCTTTGTTTAAATCCTACTGGTTGTTCATCATATACTATTGCATCTGTTGCCCATCCTAATTTTTTACCAGATATAATTGTTTTTAATGAAAATTCAATATCTTCTGTAAGCGTTACAGTATCAAAACCATTTGTAGGTTTTACTAAATCAAATTTTACCATAAATCCAGTACCATTAATTAGTGGTGATAACCCCAAATTATATCTTGCTAAATGATAAAATCTATTCATTGTCCAATAAAATATTGCATATCCTGCTGATACCCAACTGTCTGTTGGATTTTTTATATCTCTATATCCTTGAACAACTTCTTCACCTTGGCATAATTTTTTGTTCATATTTTTTATAAAGTTAACATCAACTATATTATCTGCATCAAATATACAAAATGCATCATACTCAGCATTTTCTTCTATCTTCTGTTTCAAAAACCAATCTAATGCATACCCCTTAGTTTTATGTTCTTCATCAAATCTTTCATAAACTATAGCACCAGCTTCTTTTGCAACTTTTGCTGTATTATCTGTACAATTATCTGCTATTACATAAATATCAAATAATTCTTTAGGATAATTTTGTTTCTTTAAACTTGCAATTAGGTTTCCTACAACTATTTCCTCATTATGTGCTGGTATAATAGCCATAAATCTGTTGTTTTTTTCTTCAATAATAGGTTTATCTTTTAGCTTTACTAAAGAACATACACTTACCATTAATTGATATAACCAATATATAGTAACTATCCATACTAAAGCTTGTTGTAACATATATAAATATTCCATTTTTTCTCTCCTCTTTAATAATATTTTTATATTATTAAAAATATACTTCATATATTATTATACTATTTTATTTTATTTTTGCAACTTTTTATGATTAATTTTTAGTTTTTTCATCATTTTATTTCATACTGCCCCAGTTATCTACTCTGCTGCACTTGCATTTTCTTCATTTTTTGCTTCTAAATCTTTCATACTTAAATTTATTCTTCCTTGTGCATCTATCTCTGTAACTTTTACTGTGATTTCATCACCTATTGTTAATACGTCTTCTACTTTTTCTACTCTTTTACTAGATATTTTTGATATATGAAGTAATCCTTCTTTTCCTGTACCTAAATCTACAAAAGCTCCAAAAGGCATAATTCTTGTAACTGTTCCATCATATATTCCACCTGCTTCTATTTCTCTTGCTATATCTTTTATCATTTTTAATGCTTTTTCTCCACTTTCTGTATCTGTACTATATACACATACATCTCCATTTTCTTCTATGTCTATTTTTACACCTGTTTCTGCAATTATTTTATTAATCATTTTTCCACCAGGTCCTATTACATCTCTTATTTTATCTACACTTATTTTTGTAGTTAAAATTCTTGGTGCATATTTTGATATTTCTTCTCTTGGTTTTGCAATTTGTTTTAACATAATTTCATCTAATATATAATCTCTTGCAATTTTTGTTCTTTCGAAAGCTTCCTCTATTATATCATATGTCAAGCCATCTATTTTAATGTCTACTTGTATAGCTGTAATTCCATCTTTTGTCCCACCTACTTTGAAATCCATATCTCCAAAGAAATCTTCTAGTCCTTGAATATCTGTAAGCATAACATATCTATCTGGATTTTGTTTATCTGTTACAAGTCCTGTTGAAATACCTGCTACTGGTTTCTTTATTGGAACACCTGCATCCATTAATGCTAAAGTACTACCACAAATACTTGCTTGTGATGTTGAACCATTTGAAGATAAAACTTCTGATACAACTCTTATTGCATATGGAAATTCTTCTTCTGATGGAAGTACTGGAACTAGTGCTTTTTCAGCTAATGCTCCATGTCCTATTTCTCTTCTTCCAGGTCCTCTTGAGGGCCTTGCTTCCCCTACACTGTATGATGGGAAGTTATAGTGGTGCATATATCTTTTGCTATCTTCTTCATCTATACCATCTAGCATTTGTTCTTCACTTTTCATTCCAAGTGTTGCAATAGACATTACTTGTGTTTGTCCTCTTGTAAATATAGCGCTACCATGAACTCTTGGTAAAACTGAAACTTCACAAGAAAGCGGTCTTATGTCTTTAAGTCCTCTTCCATCTGGTCTTTTATGTTCTTCTAGAATCATTTCTCTTACACATTTTTTCTCTAAATCGTGTATGCTATCTGCTATATCTTGTTTCTTATTTTCTGTTTCTTCCTCTCCATATTTTTCTACAAAGTATGCTAATATATCTTCTGTAATTTTTGTAATATTTTCATCTCTTACTTCTTTATCTATAGCTTGTACGTCTTTGTACATTCTATCTTTAAAGTTGCTTTCGATTTCTTCATATACATCTTTATCTACAACAAAAGATTTATACTCAAATTTTGGTTTACCAATTTCTGATTGTATATTAGAAATAAACTCACATATATTTTTAATTTCTTCATGAGCTTTTTTTATTGCTTCTAACATTATATCATTTGGTATTTCATCAGCGCCTGCTTCTATCATTGTTATTTTTTCTTTTGTTGCTGCAACAGTTAATGTTAATCTTGAATTTTCTCTTTGCTCTACTGTTGGATTAATTACTATTTCGTCATTTACATATCCTACATTTACAGCTGCTGTTGGTCCACCAAATGGAATATCTGAAATTGAAAGTGCACAAGATGCACCAATCATTGCGCATACTTCTGGTGAATTATCTTGTTCTACAGATAATACTGTTGCTACTACGCATACATCGTTTCTAAAATCTTTTGGAAATAGAGGTCTTAGTGGTCTATCTATTGCTCTTGATGTTAATATTGCTTTATCTGCTGGCTTTCCTTCTCTTTTTTGAAAACTTCCTGGTATTTTTCCGGACAGCATATAATTTTTCTTCGTAATCTACTGAAAGTGGGAAAAAGTCTATTCCATCTCTTGGTTCTTTTGATGCTGTTACATTTACCATAACAACAGTATCTCCATATCTCACCATTACACTTCCATTTGCTAAACCTGCAATTTTACCTGTTTCAATTGTTAATTCTCTTCCTGCTAATTTTGTACTATAAGTTTTAAACATAATATCTCTCCTTTTTTATTTATATTTTGTACTTGAAATTAGCGGTAACCTCGATGAAATTCTTTCATGTAATTTACTTTTTTAGGCAGTAAATTTTAGCAGTTTTGCAAAAAATATATATGTAAATTTATGGAATAAAAAAAACTTCACCCAAGCTACATACTAATTCAAGTAATTTTAATTATTAGTAATATTTTTAACTTTTTTTATTAATTTAATTTTAGTAATTTTTTCTAAATTTTATAATTTTACTTTTTTCATATTCGTTTATGTTACTTTATTAAACAATATATTTGGTTTATTTTATAAAATTTAAATTCTTTATAACTTTTTTTCTAAATATTATGACATTACTTTTTAGAAAAAATGGACGCTTTTGCATGAAGCTAAAACGTCCTATTGTTTTTCTTATTTTCTTAATCCTAACTTTTCAACAATGTCTCTATATCTTTGGACATCTTTTTTACCTAAATAGTTAAGTAAATTTCTTCTTGAACCAACCATTTTTAAAAGTCCTCTTCTAGAATGATTATCTTTTTTGTGAACTTTTAGGTGTTCTGTTAATTCATTAATTCTTTCTGTTAAAAGAGCTATTTGAACTTCTGGAGAACCAGTATCTTTTTCATCTCTTTTATAAGTATTAATAATTTCTTGTTTTCTTTCCTTTGTCATTTTTTGCACCTCCTGATATTTTTTGCCTTAAACTGAGTTATAGTGGTGTGTTTCTCTAAAACTAAGTATAAGGTAAGTTGCTTATTTTTTTTGCAACATGTATATTTTACCATGTTTTCCTAAAAAAAGCAAGTATTTTTTATTCTTTCCATTGCTTCTTTAGTGTTTTCTCTACTTCCAAATGCAGTTAATCTAAAATATCCTTCTCCACTTGGTCCAAATCCTACACCAGGAGTTCCTACAACTGCTACTTCATTTAATAGTTTATCAAAAAAGTCCCAAGATTTAACTCCATCTGGTAACTTTAACCATATGTATGGTGCATTAATACCTCCATAAACTGTAAATCCTGCTTCTTCAAGGCCTCTTCTAATAATTTTAGCATTTTCCTGATAATAAATAATATTTTCGTTTATTTGCCTTCTTCCTTCTTCTGTATAAATAGCTTCTGCCCCTCTTTGAGTTATATAAGATGCTCCGTTAAATTTTGTACACTGTCTTCTATTCCATAATTTATTTAAAAATACTTCTTCTCCTGATTTTGTATATCCTTTCAACTCTTTCGGAACTACTACATAACCACACCTTACTCCTGTAAATCCTGCTGTTTTGGAAAAGCTTCTAAATTCTACTGCTACTTTTTTTGCTCCTTCTATTTCGTAAATACTATGTGGTACATCAGATTCTGTTATAAATGCTTCATATGCTGCGTCAAATAAAATTATAGATTTATTTCTCTTAGCATATTCTACCCATTTTGACAATTGCTCTTTTGTAAGTACTGTTCCTGTTGGATTATTTGGCAGACATAAATATATCATATCAGGTGCTTCTTTTGGAAAACTTGGTTCAAAATTGTTTTCTTTGTTACATGGCATATATATTATATTTTCATACATTCCTGTTTTTTCATTATATTTTCCAGCTCTTCCAGACATAATATTTGTATCTAAATATACTGGATATACAGGATCTGTTATTGCAACTTTATTATCTTCCCCAAATATATCTACTATATTTCCAGTATCACATTTTGCTCCATCAGATATAAAAATTTCATCTTTTTCTATATCTATTCCTCTTTTCTTAAAATCCATTTCCACTATTTTTTCTCTTAAAAAATCATATCCTTGTTCTGGTCCATATCCCATAAAAGTTTCTTTTTTTGATAAATCATCTGCTGCTTTTTTCATTGCATCTACACACTCTTTTGCAAGTGGCAAAGTTACATCACCTATACCTAATTTTATAACTTTTTTGTTTGGATTATTTTTCTGAAATTCTGCTACTTTTTTTGCAATAGTAGAAAAAAGATAACTATCTTGTAAATTTAAAAAGTTTTCATTTATATTAATCATATTTTATCATCCTTTCTATTTATAATTCCAACTCTCCTTCAAATACAGTTGTAGCTGTTCCAGTCATATAAATATGATTATTTTCTTTATCCCATTTTATATTTAAAGTTCCTCCTAGTAACTCTACATTTGCTTCATTTTCTATATAGTCATTTAAATTGCATGCTACAACTGATGCACAAGCACCTGTTCCACATGCCAAAGTTTCTCCTGCTCCTCTTTCCCATACACGCATTTTTATATTATTTTTATCTACTAATTCAATAAACTCAATATTTGCTCTTTTAGGAAAATGTCTGTCTACTTCTAATATAGGTCCATATTTTTCTATATCAAAGTTTTTTACATCATCTACTATTGTTATTGCATGTGGATTTCCCATAGATACACATGTGAAAATAAATTCTTTATCATCTATCTTTATTTTTAGATTTTTCACAGGCAATTCTTCGGATATAACTGGAATGTTTTTTGCCTCCAAAATAGGTTCCCCCATATCTACTTCTACAGTTTGTACCTTTCCTTCTTTAATATTAAACTTTAATTTTTTAATTCCAGCTAAAGTTTCCACAGTAATGGTTTCTTTATTAGTTAAGCCTTTATCATAAACAAACTTTCCTACACATCTGATTCCATTCCCACACATTTCTGCTTCGCTTCCATCATAGTTAAACATGCGCATTTTGAAATCTGCTACATCACTTTTACAAATTAATATTAAACCATCTGAACCAATTCCAAAATGTCTGTTACTAACAAATTGAGCTAAGGTTGATATATCCTCTATTTCCTGACCATTCATGCAGTCAATATAGACATAATCGTTCCCTAGCCCATGCATTTTTGTAAATTTAATCATAATCTTTCACCTCTAAGTTTAGGTATTAATAATAGATACAATATAATTATATTGTATTGTTTAGTATTTTATCATAAATATTTTAGATTTTTCAATAGATATTTAAATAAAAAATCGATACAAGAGAATTATTCCTGTACCGATAAAATAATTATTTGTTTACCTATAAAAAACAATTTCACATACAATATGTATTTGATTAACAATTTACTATTATATGATAAATTTAGTACTCATTTTAGCACAATTGTTATATGTTTGCTAATATAATTAAGATTAAGCCGATATAGATAAATCCGAATAAAGCTAAACCTATAATTCCTGTTATCATTCCAGCCTTTCCCATTTTGCTTCCTGTTGCTCGTGCTGACTTAACTCCTAAAATAATTGCCAAAATCCCACTAGGTATTGTTATATACCAAAATAATGCTGTTACTATAGAAATAATACCTAATACAAGAGATACAATATGTATAACATTTTTATTTTCTTCCATATATAAAGTCCTCCTATTTTATTTTTAATTCATCTATTAATTGTAAATTCTTTAATTCATTAACCTTTATAGCATTTTCAGATATGGTATATAAATTATTATCTATATATAATCCTCTTAATAATTTAGAACTTTTATAATAAGATGATTTTTTATTTTGAGTTGATGCTTCATGTGTTATAACTCCCTTTAGAGCAAATCCATTTCTAATATCAATATTATATACAAAATATCCTTCAGCAATATATTGCTTATTATAATTTGTATATGAACTTACCATCGATGAATACGAATCACTAGAACTATCTATTTTAAAATCTTCACTATAATTATTTACTGGAATAGCAATTAAATTCTTTTCTTTTGAAAACAGTAATGCCTTAGGATTAGTTAAAATTGCAGAAGTTGTTCTGCTATCTCCTATTACAGTACTTGAAATCTGTTTAGGCTTGTTCACATCTGATACATCAAATAAAGCCATTTTCATTCCTATAATTCTTGAAGTGGTAGACATTACTTTTCCACTTGCATTTTTATTAACTACTTCCTCTGTTTCCATTCCAATTCCTATTAAATGATTTTCATCATATGGATGTAGGTATGTACTATATCCAGGTATTTTTAATTCGCCTAATACTTTAGGTTGTTCTTCATTACTCAAATCTATAACAAATAAAGGATCAGTTGTTCTGTATGTTACTAAATAAACTTTATTATTCATAAACCTTGACGAATACATTGTTTCTCCTTTTGCAACATATTTTGATATTCCTATTTTTTGTAATTTCTCATTAAATACAACAACCCTTGATCCATCAGAATCATACAGAGCTACTCTTAAATGTCCATTAGATTCATCTAAAGAATATTGATTAATAGTCTTTCCTCTTATTTTTGTTTTTGTATTATAAGTCACATGCCCATCAGTTGTAATATCAAATTTATATATTTCTGTTTTGTATCCTGAATCTTCATCATTTTCATATAAAAAAGGTCCTATTGCTCCCTTAATTCCAAATAAAGATTTTATTGAAATTCCATAATCACCATAGTCGTATTTTTCGTCTAATAAATAAATACTATTTTCTGATACATATGCATTTGAAATATCTATTAAATAAGAACTTACATTTATATCTTTTTTTGTATTATTTAAATCAACAATTGAAATCAGTGTTTGTTTGTTTGTTTTTACATCTTTTAAATATTTGATATTATCAAGTCCTATTTCTTTCTTTATATCATCCTCTTCATAATATGTAACAATTTCATCATTTTCTTTTCGTAAATTTCCAGAAGCTATTACATACAGCTCATTATTTATACATCTTGATGTATAATATGGTTCACATAATTCATATTTTTTCAATAATATTGGTTTATTTTTTTGTTTTATATCATAAATTTTAACAATAGTGTTACTATTGTAATTAGAATATGAACTCTTTTTATTTGTAGTAGCTATAACAATTAATTGATTTTTATATAATATCAAATCCTCAGGAATACTACTATCTGTTGATTGAATTGTTGCAATCTTTTTTATGTCTTTTGGATTCATAACATTAGTTATTATTACATTATCACCTGAGATAGAATAAATATAATTTCCGTCAGTTTTAGTAACATCTGCCTCATCAACATTTTCAACCTGAATGTTAGTTGTTGAATAGTTTCGAGAAGAACTTTTTAAAGAATTTAATATTGAAGAAGATGATGATTTGGTAGATAATTGACCGTAGTTACCTGTAGGTACAGTAAAAACCCCTTCTGAATCAGATGTAGAATATACATTATTAAATCTAGGATTATAATCATACTCATAATTATAATATCTATGTCTCCAATTTCCGATACTAAAAGGCATAGTAAAAATGTTTAAAACTGTATTCTTTATAATTGAATTATCCCCTTCATACATTTTTGACAATTCTTTATCTGATTTTATCTTTTTCAATTCAGAATTATCATTATTTATATAAACAACTGAAATTATACCCAACAATATTAGCATTGATAAAATTATAATCATTAAATTTTTAATTTTTTTCTCCATACATCTCACCCTTTATATTTAACTATATTAAAATATCCTTAATATAATAAATTATAACATTATTCGCAAAATTTTACTAGTTTTTATTTTTGATGTATATTCATTTTGTAATAAATTAAGTTATATAAAATCGTTTATTTTAGACTATTATTCTATAATTTTCTCAAAACATATTTCTTTATAAACTTTAGCAATCTTTAAAGCTTTCTAATAAATTTCTAGAAGATTTTTAAAGAAATTGTTAAATCAAAAAATGCTAAAATCTATTGAAATAGCATTTTTCTTTGGTAGCTCAAACCTAGAATCGAACCAATGATACTGGTATTTTCAGTTACTTATTTTACATACTTAAGCTATATAGACATATATAAAAATTCAACTTTAAATTGGCTTTTCATCATTATTTAAACCTTTATATTTATACCATCCAATTCGTATAAGTGGAAACAAATCACTTGTTGTTTCATCATATCTCATGGATTCTGCATTTATCGTATCTATTTCACCTTTTTTTACAACAGCCATTTCTCTTACTCGATATAATTTGTAATAATCTTTTTTAGACATTGTCAAATTCTTTGCCAGATCAATGACATTATTATTTGTATCAACTGCAAATGCATGTGGGTATGGTAAATTAGAAAACATTCCATTACAAAAAGCTGTAACAGCATGGTTTGCCATTGGATTATTTCTTATCACACTTTCAGCATATTTAAAACAACATCCCTGTCCAATGTTTTCTAATATTGATTTCTTTACTTCAGGATCTTTATGAAAATCTGATATTTTCTTAAAAATTATTGTTCCTACATATTTTGATATTAATCTAACCCAGTTTTTGTCATCTACTTCAAAACTTTCTATTAATCCTCTTTCTATATATTTTTGTTTTATATATTCAAAATTTGTCCTTTCTGATGTATATAAACTAACAAAAGCATCTATGTAATATAACATTGAAAAATCATTCATACTTGCCACTTCAGTAAATATTTTTAATAATTTCTCATCTTCTAACGCCATATATTTTGCAAAGTTTAATACTTCATAATTACTTTTTCCCTTTAAATATTCTATTTCTCTATAATCATATTCTGTTTTTTTAGCAATCTCATCTAGTATTAATTTAGCCTTAATTTCTTCACTTCTGCTTTTAGAACTGTCATAATCATCAGCTAATTGTGTAATTGTTTTCATATAATTCACCTCTTTAGTTATTTTTACTAATATTTTAATTAACTGCATTTATATTTTAGCATATTTTTATAAAATATATATTATTGTTTTTCTTAATATTAAACTCTACTTTTTAGATGTTTCATAATAGCGATTAACAAAAATTCTTCAAAATATTTATATTGATAAACATGCGAAAGAATCAGCATTTCTGCTGATTCTAAACTTTGGTGGCTTCACCTGGAATCGAACCAGGGACACAGGGATTTTCAGTCCCTTGCTCTACCAACTGAGCTATAAAGCCATATATAAAAAAAAATGGCGACCTGGAACGGGCTCGAACCGTCGACCTCTAGCGTGACAGGCTAGCGTTCTAACCAACTGAACTACCAGGCCGTAAAACAAAAAATATTTAGATAACTAAATACTCTTTGTAAGAAAATGGTGGTCGCTATAGGGCTCGAACCTATGACCTCCTGCTTGTAAGGCAGATGCTCTCCCAGCTGAGCTAAGCGACCATTTCCTTCGACTCGTTAAGTATACTAAATTACATTATAAATGTCAATACTTTTTTAAAATTTTTTTAATTTTTTTATACATATTTTTCACAAAGCTTAAAGTCTGTTATTTTGCTGACTTTAAGCTTTGTCTTTTATAAATCTATAGTATATTCTTCATTAAAATAATTATTACATATTCTAAATGTACCCTCATCTATCCATTCTATTTCAAAAAATACACTTTTATTATACCCATCTCCTATTTCAGAAAAAAACTCTCTTTTTTATTAAACCTGTTTTCTCATATACTACTAGTCTACTTACAAGATCATATTCAACTATAATTGTATGTTCTCCATTAGGCGATGTATATCTTTAGTTCTTGAACTATCACTACCTCTTATTAAACCTATTAATATTAGAAACATTAATACAAAACTTGCTCTTTTATAATATATCCTATTTTAATTCTTCTATAGCTTTTTGTAATTGTATGTCTTGTTCTAATGGTAAATTTGTGATTTGTCTTAACTCTTCTGAAATTTCAACTTTTATTGTAGGCTCTATTCCAACTTTATTAATTTTATTATGATTTGGAGTATAATATTCATCTGTTGTTATTTTTAATCCACTACCATCTTTTAATGGATACACTGTTTGAATTACACCTTTTCCATATGTTGTGTTTCCAATTAATGTTGCATTTATATCCTCTTTTAAAATTCCTGCTAAAATTTCAGAGGCACTTGCTGAATATTCATTCACTAAAACAACTATTGGCATATTTATACTTGCATCTTTCTTTGCTATCACCACATCTTCTTCTTCTGTTTTATCTTTTGTTATTAATAAAATATTATCTTTTGGAACCATTAATTCTGCTATATTTAATGCTTCATCTACAATCCCTCCACCATTAAATCTTAAATCTATAATTAATGATTCTATATTTTGTTTTTCTATTTCTTTATATTTCTCTAAAAACTCTTCTGAACATCCACCTTCAAAAGATGATATTTTTATATATCCTATATTATCATTTAGTACATTAGAACTAACATGGCTAATCTTTATATTTTCTCTTTTTATATTAAATTCCATTTCTTTATCATTTCTTACAACTGTTATTTTAACATTAGTTCCAGCTATTCCCTTCATCTTTTTAACAGCTTCATTTAACTGTTCACCTGTAAATTCTTCGTCATCTACTTTTGTTATAATATCACCTGTAAGTAATCCTGCTTTACTTGCTGGAGAATCACCTATTGTTCTTAATACAACAATTGCATTTTGTTTAGTATCTGTTGTAGTATATATACCTATTCCTACATATTCGCCTTCTGTTTCTTCTGTAAATTCTTTCATTTCTTCTTTAGTAAAATATTCTGTATATGGATCATTTAAACCTGCAATATATCCTTTAATAGCACTTTCTTTTAATTCTTCTTCATTAATTTCTCCTATATACTTTTTGTCTAATATTTCTTTAAAATATGTAAGTGTTTGATCTAGACTAGAATTTTCTGTTTTAGAATTTTTTATATAGAATCTTTCATCATTATTAATAAAACGATATACAAAAGTAGATGTTAATATAAATGTTATAAAAGCTGTTATTATAATGATAATAGTATATTTATATATATTATTTGTTTTTTTTGAATTCATATTTTTCCTCTTTTCTATTTATAATAATCTTTATATATTATACTCTAAAATATTTTTTATAGTACTTTTACTTAAAATAAGAGCAAATATGTATTGCTCTTATTTTATTCTTGCAAATATGTAGCAGGATTAACTGCAATATTATTTACTCTTACTTCAAAATGAAGATGTGGTCCGTGTTGAGTTTCCTGTTGAACCAACTTCCATTATTACATCTCCTTGTTTAACATTTGTACCTACTGTTGTTAGTATCGCTTGTCCATGTCCATAAAGTGTAGATATTCCTCCTCCATGATTTATAATTACACAATTTCCATATCCACCTAAAACACCTGCAAAACTAACTACCCCATCACTTGCAGCTATTACTTTTGCTCCAAATCCTGCATTACCTATATCTATTCCTGTATGTCCTTTTACAACACCTTGTATCGGATGTTCTCTCATACCAAATGGGGATGTTATGTATGTACCTGATTTAGCTACTGGCCACATCATTACTCCGCCTGTATATTGAAGCTCATAACTCGTATTTCCATTTGCTAGTCTAATTTGATTTTCTATTTTTGCTTCTTCTATTTTGTATTCTTTTATTTGATCTTGCAATGTTTTTTCTTCTTCTGTCAATTTCTCCATTTTACTTTTTTGAAGTGTTTTAGAATTTTTTAATGTAGTTGCCATACTTATTGCTTGATCTTTTAAATCTTGTAACTCTTTTTCTTCTTCTTCTAATTTATTCTTTGTTTGTTCTAATTCATTTTTCTGTACTTCTATTTTAGATAACAAATCAGAATCATAAGATGCTAATTGTTCTATCAAATAATAATTTGAGATAAAATCTGTTATATTACTAGAAGAAAGTAATACATCTAAATATGTTGTATCCCCAGCTTCATATAATGCTACTAATCTATCTTGAAAAAGTTTTTCGTTTTTATCATATTCTTCTTTAACCTCACTATATTTTCCATTTATCTCTTTAATATTCTTTTGAGAATCAACGAGTTTATCTTTTAAGCTATTAATCTGATTTTCATATTCTGTAATTTTATCATCTAACTCTTGTATTTCTTTAACCGCATCTGATATTTCACCTTGTACATATTCTAATTTCTGACTTTGCTCTTCAATCTTACCTGATATCTCATCTTTTTTATCATCTAAACTTTCGGCAAATGTAGAAAAAGAAAGGTTAAAGATCATCAATAGAATAATTAGAAATGAAACAAGTTTTCTATTCATGAGAATTTCTCCTTTCTTTTGCTTATGTATTTATTTTGCTAATACTATTATATAATATTTATTTTTTTCTTTCAATGGATATTTTTTCTAAATAACTTTATAAATAGTTAAGCGGATTAACTGCTGTACCATTAACTCTTACTTCAAAGTGAGCATGAGGTCCTGTTGAAGCTCCTGTTGAACCTACAGTTAAAACTGGAGTTCCTTTTGTAACTTTTTGACCTGCACTTACTAATATTGATGTTCCATGTGCATATCTTGTAGTTATTCCATTTCCATGATTTATAACTACATAATTTCCATATCCGCCATTATAACCGTAGCTTGCGATTAATACTGTTCCATCATCTGCAGCTACAAATTTTGCACCTGTTGGAGCACCTACATCTATTCCTGAATGTAATTTCCATGTTCCATATATAGGATGTACTCTATATCCAAAATATGAAGTAATTGAGCTATATCCAGGTATTGGCCAAGTCATTTTTCCACTTGAAGTTACTGTTCCGTTAGACCCACCTGTAGCACCTGTATTTCCTGTATTATTTGTGTTTCCAGTATTATTCTGGTTTTTCTTTGCATCTTCTTCTGCTTTTTTTCTTCTAGCCTCTTCTTCTGCCTTTGCTTTTCTTTCTGCTGCAGCAATCTTTTCCATTTCGGCATTATATGCTGCAAGTTCTCCTTCTAATTCTTTTTCTTCTTCTGTAAGACTATTAACTTTAGCTTGTTTTGTGCTTTTATCACTTTTTAATTTTTCATTTTTCTCTGCAATTTGACTCTTTGTTTTATCAATTTCTTGTTTTTTAGTTTCTAATTCTTTTTTATCATCTTCTATTTCTTTTTTAGTATTTTCTATTGCATTTAAAACTTCTGTATCACATTTTGTAAGTTGTTCTACTAAATAGTAACTAGAAATAAAATCTGTAATACTTCCTGATGTTAATAACATATCTAAATATGTAGTATCTCCTGCTTCATATAATGCCACTAATCTATCTTGAAGAAGCTTATCTTTTTCTTCAAATTCTTCTTCTTTTTGTTCTATTTCTTCTGTTTTATCAGATATACTACTAGTTAATTCTGTAATCTTATCATTTAAATCTGATATTTCCTTTTCTGTAGAAGAAATTGATGTATTTAATTTATCTATTTCTGATAAGACTCCTGATTTTTCATCTTTTACATCTTGTAATTCTTCTTTTTTATTATTAATTTGACTTTGAACTTTACTTTTTTCATCACTAGATGCTGCAAAAACATTTGTGAAACTAAAACTAATTAACAATATTGCAAGTATACTTGCCACTATTTTCTTTTTCATATGCATCTTACTCTCCTTATCCTTATACATCTAAATATTTTCTCATAGAAATTATACTTCCTAAAGTTCCTATACCAATTCCTAAAGCCAAATATACTATAATTATTAATGTAAACATATCTGAGAAAGTTAATAAATCTATATTTATTACATTTGCTCCTAATGTTGTTATTATTTTATCAGATATTAGGTTATATGATACTCCCAATAACATTATAGAGATTAAAGCAGATATAACACCAATAATTATACCTTCTACTATAAAAGGCCATCTAATAAAATTATTTGTAGCACCTACATATTTCATAATTGATATTTCTCTTCTTCTTGCATGAACAGTTAGCTTTATTGTATTGGCAATAATAAATATTGATATTACTACAAGTAGTAACAATATAGCACCAGAAACAATTCTAACTAAATTTGCAATTTTAATTAATGCATTTATTGTGTTTCCTCTTAATTGAATATCTTTAACGCCTTCAAAATCATCAATTATATTTTTAATATCCTCACTTTTATTTAAATCTGTTAAAGTAACTATATATGATGCTGGAAAGGGATTGTTTTCTTCATAACCAGAAAGTAAGAATTGCTTATCTCCAACCTTTTCCTTCATTTGATTTAAAGCATCTTCCTTAGAAACAAATTCTACTTTGTTTACATCACTTAAAGCTCTTATTTTATCACCTAATTCAGTTACGCCTTTTTCTGTCACTTCATCTTTAATAAATACTTGCATACCTTGTTGCATTTCTAGTTCACTCATTATATGATTTATGTTTTCTCCAATCATGAAAAACACGCCAAAAATTATCATTGTTGCACACATAATCATTAAAGATGCACCTGTTGACTTTTTATTTTTTAAAACATTTTTAAAACCTTCACCTATTAAATAACTAAGTACATTATATTTCACTATTATAACCACCTTTTTTATCATCTCTTATGATATTACCTTTTTCTATTTGTATAACTCTTTTTTTCATTTTGTCTACAATATCTTTTGCATGTGTTGCTACAACAACTGTTGTTCCTCTTAAATTTATATCATTTAAAAGTGTCATAATATCCCATGCAGTGTCTGGATCAAGATTTCCGAGTTGGTTCGTCTGCTATTAGCATTGATGGATTATTAACTAGTGCTCTTGCTAAAGCCACTCTTTGTTGCTCTCCTCCAGATAATTCATTTGGATATACTTTAGCTTTTGCACTTAATCCAACTAATGATAATACCATTGGTACTTGTCTTCTGATATGTCTTGGAGTTGCTTTAACTATATACATAGCAAATGCAACATTTTCATATACAGTTTTATCTGGTAACAATCTAAAGTCTTGAAACACTACTCCCATACTTCTTCTTAAAAAAGGTACTCTTTTAGGTTTTAAGAAAGTAGTATCTTTTCCATTTATAATTATATTTCCTGATGTTGGTTCTTCTTCTTTTAAAATTAATTTGATTAATGTTGATTTTCCAGAACCTGAACTTCCTACTAAGAAAGCAAATTCGCCTTTATCTATTTTAAAGTTAGCATTATGAACAGCTTCAGTACCTGTTCCATAAGTTTTGTTAACATTTCTAAATTCTATCATTTTTAAGCTCCTTACATATAATAAGACATTTTTATTAATTTTTTTATTTATGATATCAGTAAAACGTTTTATTTGCAATAGCTTATTTTAAAAAAAATAGTATAAAAATCACCTTTATTTGGCTTTTATACTATTTTTCTCCTATTTCCTTTATTTTTTAAAATTCACAAAAAATTCACATTTCTTTTTTTGAAAAAAAGCATATCAAAAGGTGTCAAAAGAGATGGAATGTCAAAAGTGTCAAAAGGGACGGAGCATATTGACACTAAAAAAAATACTAAATAAATTTAATTAGTAGATATAAAAGTGTCAATATGCTCCGTCCCTTTTGACACTTTTGACACACTTAAAGAACAAAAATCATTAAAATATTCTATTCCCTTTAACAACCTTATCTTAAATTTCACTATTTTCCTTTTTTCACTTCTTCTACAATTGAGTCTGCATCAATCTTGAAATATTTTATTAATTCTTCTGCTTTACCGGATTTTCCAAATGTATCTTTTATTCCCATTCTTGTTACTAAACAAGGGTATTCTTCTGCCAAAACTTCACAAATAGCTGTTCCTAGCCCTCCAATTATATTATGATCTTCTACTATAATTATTCTACCTGTTTCCTTTGCACACTTTACAATTAATTCTTTATCTATTGGTTTTATTGTATGAATATCTACAACTCTTACATCTATATTACTTTTCTTAAGTTCATCTTGTGCTTTTAATGCCTCTGTTACTGTAATACCTGTTGCAAAAATAGTAGCGTCTTTTCCTTTTCCTATTTGAACCCCTTTTCCTATTTCAAAATTCTCACTTTCGTCATATATTATAGGTGTAGCAAGTCTTGATAATCTTAAGTATACTGGTCCATCTATTTTAGAAATTTCTTTAACAGCCCATTTCGTCTCTATATCATCTGATGTAGATATAACTGTCATATTAGGCACACTTCTCATCAAACTAATATCTTCTAGCATCTGATGTGTTGCTCCATCTTCCCCCACAGTTACCCCTGCATGTGTAGCACATATTTTTACATTCAAATTTGGATAACAAATACTATTTCTTATTTGATCATATGCCCTTCCTGCAGCAAACATAGCAAAAGTACTTGCGTATGGTATTTTCCCACATGTAGCAAAACCGAGCTGCTGTTCCTATCATATCTTGTTCTGAAATTCCCATTTCAAAAAACCTTTCTGGAAATTCCCTTGCAAAAATATTTGTTTTTGTTGCTGATGATAAATCTGCATCTAACACAACAATATCTTTATTTTCTTCTCCTAGTTCTTTTAAAGCTTCACCATAGCTTTGTCTTGTCGCAATTTTCTTAGTTAAGTTCATATATGTTCCTCCTCTTTATTTTTAAGTTCCTCTATAGCTTGTTTATACTCTTCTTCATTTGGTGCTTTTCCATGCCATGAAGCTTGGTTTTCCATATATGATACACCTTTTCCTTTTATTGTTTTTGCTATTATTGCTGTTGGTCTTTCTTTTATCTGTTTTGCAACATTAAAAGCATTTAATACTTCTTCTATATTATTTCCATCTATTTCTATAACTTCAAAACCAAAACTTTTAAACTTCTCTTTAATATTTTTTAACCCTTTTACTTCTTCAATTGTCCCATCTATTTGTAAATTATTATTATCTACTATTACACATAAATTATCTAATTTATATTTAACTGAGCTCATTGCAGCTTCCCAAATTTGACCTTCTTCGATTTCTCCATCTCCGAGCAAACAGTACACTCTATATCCATCTTTATTTAATTTAGACGAAAGTGCCATTCCATTTGCTACAGACAATCCTTGTCCTAAAGAACCACTTGTCATATCAACTCCAGGAACTTTATTCATATCTGGATGTCCTTGCAAATTACTTTCTATATTTCTGAAACTTAATAATTTTTCTTTTTCAAAGTATCCTTTTCTAGCAAGTGTACTATATAACGCCGGAGAACAATGTCCTTTTGATAGTACAAATCTATCTCTTTCCTTTGCATAAGGCTTTTTAGGATCTATATTCATTTGGTTAAAATACAAAACTGCTAAAATATCTGCGCAAGATAAAGAACCTCCTGGATGACCAGATTTACCATTATAAACAGCTTCTATAATTCCTATACGAATATCATTTGCAATTTTCTCTAAAGCTTTTACATCTGTTATTTTCATAAATATAACCTCCTTCTTCTGTATATTTTCATTTATATCATATGAATTTAATTTTTACAATGACTTATACCTTAAATAAAAAAGCAAAACTATATTTTGTTATTTCTGTTTAATAATAATTAATAACATATTCTAGCTTTGCTTCTTTATATCTATTTTTATTTTACATTTTAATAAATTTATTTTCTTTTTTATTATGTTCTATCTCTACTTTATTATTATGTCATACTTTTCATTAAAAAATCAATAATTTGACTTGCAAGTTCATTTTCTTTTCCTCTATAATTATGTCCTGCTCCATCAATATATCCAATATCACATACTTTATTTTTAATTTTGTTTCTCATCACTTCTACTAATTTATTCGCTTCTTGCATAATTAATTCATTTTTATTTCCCCATCTCATAAATATAGGAATTTCTATTTTATTTAATTCTTTAAAATCATATAATTTGTCACTATATCTAGCAAAATCTATATCTTTATTATTTTTTACAAAATTTAAAAATGTATCTGGACACATTGGAAGTATTGCACCTTCTACTGATATTACTTTTTTTCCATTTCCTTCTCTTTGCTTTCTTTCCATATCTGAAATTAATTCATCTATATCATTTTGAAAAAAGAAGTTAATTGCAACTGGTATATCTACCATTGATAATAAAATTATCGATTTTATTTTACTTAATAATTCTATTTCATTTTGATTTTTCATTTTTGTGTATGTATATACAATCTTTGTACATCCTAAACTATGACCTTGTAGATGAATTTTGTTATATCCTTTATCTAACATTTTTAAAATTGCTGCTTTAATATCATAATAACAATCCTCAATGCATTCTAGACTAGAACCTGACAATATTTTATTTAATTTTCCATCTTGCTTTTTAGTAATAGAATTAATCAAATCATGCCCTCTATTATTAAAACAAAAATATGATATATTACTTTTAGTAATTTCCTCTGCTAATATATCATCTCTTTTCTTCATACAATTACTTTGCATTCCATGTACAGCAATTACTACTTCTTCTGTTTTATTTTTAGGTTGATGTAATAAACCACATAATTCTACACCATCATCTGTTTCAAAGTATATTTTTTGTAAATTCATTTTCATACCCGGTCTTTCTTTTTTATCAATATTTCATTTTTATAAGTCAAATTTTTATATTTTAGAATATATATATCACATCTCGTTTTTTATTACAATAATAAACATTTTTATTCTATTAAGGTACCTACTATTTGTCCAAAATTTTCTTATTATCTAAACTTTCAATTTTCTTTATTCCTGAAGTATGTTGCAAAATATCAAATTGTTTTTTAGCAATTTGATTTAATCTCTCTAATCTTTTACTTTGTTCTATTCCTTGACTTATCATTTCAGCATTTAGATTTTCCAAATTAACTAAGATAACCAATTGTAATATATTTGCATAATCTCGCATATTTCCATCTAAGTTAGGATTTTTGTCTTTCCATTCTTTTGCAGTCATTCCAAATAAGGCTACATTTAATATATCTGCTTCATTTGTATATGCATATTGTTTTTGGATTTCAGTTAACGTTGGAATTATATTTTCTTTTATACTATCTGTATGTATTCTATAATTCGTTTTTGCTAATTCCCTTCTTACAGACCACTCTATTTTATTTTGATAACTTTCATTTTGTTTTAGTCTTTCAAATTCTTTTATTAAATATAATTTAAACTCCACATTTAGCCAACTAGCAAATTAGAAAGCTAAATCTGGATGAGCATAAGTTCCAATACTATATTTTCCACCTTTTGAAATTAATCCTATTGCATTTGTTCTTTGAATCCATTGTCTAGGACTCATTGTATATAAAGCTGTTCCAATTTCATTAATTCTAATTTTACGATATTCCGTGAAATTAAAATTTTCATTGTTTAATTCTTCCCATAGTCCTATATACAAAGCTGTATCTTTATTGCTTGACCAGTGAATAATAACAAAAGAGCAAAAAAGTTCTATATGTAAAAACAACTCACAAACTTTATAGCTTGCAAGTTGTTATAAATTGGTGGAGGTGAGGAGAGTCGAACTCCTGTCCAATAACTCTTCCATACAAATTTCTCCGAGTGCAGTTTGTTATTTATATTCCCTAAAAGTACGTAAACAAACATACTTACTTTTAGGTATCTATATAAATACCCCCTATTTTCTATAGAAAAAAATAGCTTCGTTTCCCACTAGTTCGTCGCCTTATTCAAAAACGTAGGCATTAATGATAAGACGTCGCCGCAATTCTTAAGCAGCGTATGCTAATTCGTTATTATCAGCGTTTATATTTATTTTTGCTTTTTTATAGTGGCCAAAGCAACCATCCACTACTCGCTATTTATACTTCTAAATTACTGTCGAAACCAATTACACCCCCATATACATTACTATTATATACGAAATTTATAAAATATACAATATTTTTTTATATTTTACTTGCATCTTATTTTTCTTTATGCTATTATAATGTGTGTAGCACTTAGGGGTATAGTGTCAATGGTTAGCACGATGGTCTCCAAAACCACAAGTCTGAGTTCGAATCTTAGTACCCCTGCCAAATAAAGATTAGAACTTTAAGGTTCTAATCTTTTAATTTTATCCAAGCAGAAATTTATTTTTAGATATATTTGGATAAACAATCATTCTAATAAAAGAGGTATTTATATGGAAAAATTAATTAGTTTAATAAAGAAAATTTGTACTAAAGAAGTAATATTTTATGGAATATTTGGTATTCTTACAACTGTAATTAATATTGGTGTATTTTATTTATTATCAAAATTTATGCATGTTGAAGAAAATCTTTCGAATAATATTGCTATTGTTGTAGCTGTTCTGTTTGCATATTTTACTAATAGAAAATTGGTATTTAATTCAACTGCATCTAACTTTAAAGAAAAGCTAATTGAATTTGGCAAATTTATTTTAGGAAGATTATTCACTATGATTATAGAGTCTGTTCGGATTCTTCTTACTATTTAATATTTTACATATTCAAGAATTAATAAGTAAAACATCTATAACTATTATAGTTATTATATTAAACTTTTTTATTAGTAAATTTTTTGCTTTTAAAAAATGAATGCAAAAATAAGTTATATAAATTCTAATTTATTTTTAAACTTATATTTTATTTATATTATAAAGTAATTTAATATTTCGGGGGCTACTAGAAAATTTAAGGAGGTAATCTTATGTCTAGTAGTTTTTTTAAACGCTTTTATTTTATAATTATTTCAATTTTTATTATTACACTCTCAATTAATTTCTTTTTTATTCCAACGATTTCAGGTAATATAGAACAAAGTAATTTTAATTCTATATCTTATGATTCGGCTTCTACTAACACAATCCACAGTATAGAGATTACTACTACTGGATTTACATGGCCTGTTCCACGGTTATAGAACTATTTCTTCCCCTTTTGGAAGAAGAAGTTCTCCAACTAAAGGAGCTTCCTCTTATCATAGTGGAATTGACATTCCAGCACCACCTGGTACTAATATATTTTCTGCTCAATCTGGTACAGTTATACTTGCCAAATTTAATGGTTCTGGTGGATGTACTGTTATTGTATCATCTGGATCTTATCAATTCATTTATTGTCATGTATCTCCTAGCTTTTTAGTTTATCAAAATCAATATGTAAAAAAAGGAGAGTTAATTGCCCAAGTTGGACCTAAAAATGTATATGACTTTTCTAATAATCCATATAAAGATTCAAATGGAAATCCTACAAATGGTGCTACGACTGGACCACATTTACATTTTGCAATAAAAAAAGACGGCACAGCCGTCAATCCATTAAACTATTTTTAAGTTTTACATATCTTCATCATCGTCATCTTTATCTAATTCAAAATCTTCTTCTAAATCATCTTCCTCTTCAATACCTAAGCAACCTGAGCAAGACGAACAGCTACCTGTACAACATTCTTCTTCGTTCCAATCTAATTCTATTGTATTATGACACTCTGGACATTCAATTTCTTGATTTACATCTGTTTCAACATTTGATGTAAATACATTATTACAATAAGGACAAACTATTTCAAATTCATAATCATCTTCATTATAATCATCATAAATATCATTTTTCATATCTTCTACTATATTTTGTACTTTATTTAATTTTTGTTCTAATTTACTTTGGTTTTCTTCTAAAGCTTTTATTTTGGATTCAGAATACTTAGACATATTGTCAAACATACTCATAAACATTGTAGATATTTCATTTATTTTTTCTTTAATAAAATTTAATTCTTCTTCATTTTGTATGTTTTTTTCAATTTCTTCTATGATTTTATCATATTTTTTTATAAATTCAGACATGTAAAGACATCCTTTCTATTATACTCTTTCCATATATTCGCCAGTTCTAGTATCTATTTTTATAGTATCACCTATATTAACAAATAATGGAACATTTATTGTATATCCGTTTTCTAATGTTGCTGGTTTACCAGATGTAGTTGTTGTATTTCCGGCAAATCCTGGTTCTGTATATGTAACTTGTAATTCAACAAACATTGGAGGTTCTACTGCAAAAACATTTCCTTTAAAAGATAATATTTTTACATTCATATTTTCTTTTATGTATTTTAAAGCGTCTCCTAATTGTTCTTTATTTAAAGGCATTTGTTCATAAGTTTCATTATCCATAAAGTAGTATAGTTCTTCATCATTGTATAAATATTGCATTTCTCTTTTTTCTATTTCTGCTCCTGGATATTTTTCAGATGGGTTAAATGTTTTTTCTAAAACTGCTCCTGATATTACATTTTTTAATTTTGTTCTAACAAAAGCTGCTCCCTTTCCTGGTTTTACATGTTGAAATTCTACTACCTTATATACATTTCCATCCATTTCAAATGTTGTTCCATTTCTAAAATCTCCTGCCATATATACTTCTGCCATTATTATTTCCCCTTTCAAAAAAATTATTTATATTTCTCATATTTTTATATAATACACTATTTTTACTTAAAAATCAATAGTTTCTAAACACATTTACACTCTATCTACTACAATATAATCTCTATTCGATTTAGTCAGAGTTTCATATCCATATTTAGTAATTAATACTGTATCTTCGATTCTAACACCAAATCTATTTGGTATATATATACCAGGCTCATTTGTAATAACCATTTTTTCTTTTAAGTTCATATCAACTCTACTATTTATATATGGTATTTCATGAATATCTAATCCAACTCCATGTCCTAAACTATGAACTAAATCATATCCATTTAATTTAAAGTCATTTTCTACTATTTTAGAAAGTGTTCTTATATTAGCACCATCTTTTAAACATTTAGTTGTTTGTAACTGATTTTTTAACACTAAATTGTATACAGTTTTCACATATTCTGGAACATATCCAGCAAATATAGTTCTTGTCATATCAGAACAATATCCTTTATATTTACATCCAAAATCTATAGTGATTGGATCTCCTGCCTCTATTTTCTTATCTGTTGGTATTGCGTGTGGCATAGATGAATTTCTTCCAGAAGCTACAATAGAATCAAATGAAACTCCGATCTGCTCCATTTAATTTAAAAAATCTTTCTATCTCTAATGCTACTTCTTTTTCTGTCATTCCTATCTTTATAAACTCTTTTAAATGATCAAAACAATTATCTGTTATCTTACAAGCCATTTTAATATTATCTATTTCTTCTTCGTCTTTTATCATTCTTTGCTTTTCTATTATTCCTTCTGTTTCTTCAAAATTATTAATTTTATATTTATGAATATATTCTTTATACTCTGCATATGTCAAATAATTTTCTTCAAATCCCACATTTTCACAATAATTAAAGAAGTTTTCATAATCATCTCTTGATATATCTTTAAAATTGCAAACTATTATTTCATCATCTATAGTAACTGTACTATTAGCATGTTCTATATATCTTCCATCTGTTATAAATAGATTTTCTTTTCTTGTTATTAATAATACTCCTTCTGCATCTATATTAGTTAAATATTTAATATTAACAGGATTACTAATTATCATTCCTTGCATATCTAACACTCTTATTGTATCTCTCAACCATTTAATTTTTGTATTCATAAACTATCCCCTATACTTTATTTTTTTATTAGTGATATTGCATTTGCAACCACACCTAATAATATTTCAAAAGGAACAAATATAATTATAAAAGAAGCTAGTACAATGAATGGTCCAAACGGAATATATTCATCTGTTTTCTTTCTCTTTACTATCAATAATATTATACTAAATATAGAACCTACTAAAAATGCTATTATTGATATAGCAATTATACTTCTCCATCCAAAAAATAGCCCTAAAGCTCCTACTAATTTTACATCTCCAAATCCTATTGCTTCTTTTCCAGATATTAAGGATCCTACTAATGTAATAAATAAAAAGATACCTGTTCCTACAATCATTCCTAAGCAAGAATCTATTGCTATATTCAAATTTGAAACACCTTGAACAAAGCTAAATATTAGTCCAAGTTCAAATATTGTTAAGGTTAAACGATTAGGGATTATTTGTTTCTTATAATCTATTAATATTACTGTTATTAACATTGGTGCTAAAAGCATATATGTATATGTTTTTATATCTGATAAACCATAAATATAAAGTAAAGCTATAAATAAACCTGCATTTATAAACATTAATATATATTTAGGTGTTAATTTTTTTAAATAAATCTTAAAAAAATCTTTCGAAATTACTTTTTTATACTCACCAAGTCTTATCACACACCAATCAGTAAATTGTCCTATTATCATACCTATAAAACCAAATAGGACATAATACAGTATATGTATATCATTAATGTACATTTTTTAATTTCCTTTCTCTTCCTTTTCTACTTTTTTTAGATAGCTTTTTATAATAAAATTTTCTATTGGTCTTTTTATTTTTGTAATAAATATATCCTTTTCTTTAATTGGTTTTACTAATATAGAAAACATTTTACATCTATTGGCTCCTACTACATCAGTCATAATTTGATCTCCTACTGCTGCAATATTTTTAGAATCAAGTTCTAATTTTCTTCTTGCTTTATTAAATCCAAATTTTAAAGGTTTTTTTCCAAAATAAAAATATGGTACATCAATTTCGCTTGCTACTTTACTTACTTTATCTAATTTATTACTATTAGAAAGTATACAAAATTTAATTCCTTCTTGTTTTAAATTTTGTACCCATTCTTTAGTTCCTTTTGGAAAAACTCTATAATAATCTATTAATGTATTATCTACATCTAATATTATTCCTTTTATATTGTTTTCTCTTAAATATTCTATTTTTATATCTCTTACACTATCAAAATAACCGATTTGGATAAAAAAGCATATAATCCTCCTACTCTTCCTAGATTATATTACCAATATGTTCATTTTTTGTCAAGGTTTTATAATATGCCTCATATAAATTACTATAATATCCACCTTTATTCATTAACTCTTGGTGATTTCCCTGTTCTATTATGCTTCCATTATCTAAAACTATAATTTTATCAACATTTACTATTGTTGATAATCTATGTGCTATAAATATTGATGTCTTATTTTTAGAAATTTCATCTACAGATTTTTGAATATTTTTTTCTGTTTCTGTATCAATATTTGCTGTTGCTTCATCTAATATAAATATTGAAGGGTTATGTGCAAATATTCTTGTAAATGCTATTAATTGTTTTTCTCCAGATGAGAATGAATTCCCTCTTTCTTTTGCAATTTCATTTAATCCATTTGGAAGTGAATTTACAAGCTCTCTTGCTGATGATAAATCAATTGCTTCTTCAATTTCCTTATCTTCAATTTCAGAATACAATTTTATATTATCTTTCATTGTTCTTGCATAAATAAATGGATCTTGCAAAATTGTTCCTATACTCTTTCTTAAAGACTTTATATTTATATCTTTTAGATTTATTCCATCTATTAAAATTTCACCTTTTTGTATCTCATAAAAACGATTTATTAAATTTGTAATTGTGGTTTTTCCAGAACCTGTTTTGCCAACTAATGCAATACTTTCACCTGGATTAATTACAAAATTAACATCTTTTAAAATCCAATTTTCTTTTTCATATGCAAACCATACATGTTTAAATTCTATTTTTCCTTTTATTTGTTCTAATATCTTACCATCTTCCATATTTTCTATGTATTCTTCATGTTCTAAAAGATCATATATTTTATCTATTGAAGTTACTGCTTCTTGAACTAATTCTATATTTTCTATAATTCTATTTATTGGCTCAAAGATTTGCTTAATATATGTAATAAACATGTATATAATTCCTATATCTAAAGAAATTCCTAAAATTTTATTTACTAAAACTATAATAACTATAGATATTCCTAGATTTTCTATTATAAGCATTATTGCTGGTAGCATAGATTCTAGTATTCTTGCTGGTTTTATTGCAGTAATAAATTCTTCATTCAGGTTTTTACATTCTTTTTGCTTTTCATATTGTCTATTAAAAATCTTTATAAGTTTTATTCCATAAATAGATTCTGCAAAGAATGTATTTAATCTTGTTCTTACAGTCTTACTATAAGAATATATTTTGTTTAGCATTTTTGTCATGATATATGATACTATAATTATTAATGGTATAATTATTAGACTAACTAGGCTAAGTTTGTAACTAATATATATCATCATAACTACTAACACTATTATTAATACAACATCTTTTATGAAAGTAGTTATTACTTCTTTAAATAAAGCAGATATATCTTCAACATCACTTGTTAAACGTACAAATAACTTTCCTGATGGTGTTTTATCATGAAAACTTATATTACTATATTCTATATATTTGTAAATTTTATTTCTTAACTCATATACTACATCTTCTCCCATTCTACTTGTTAGAATTTTCACTATTAATTCTGCAATATTACCTAATATTACAATTACTAAATATATAGTACCAATGAGTGTAACAGTAATTGCTCCCTTTTGATAAATGCCTAAACTTAAGTAATCATCTATTACTATTTTTACTAAATATGGCTTTATAATTTCTCCTATATCAATTATTATTGCAATTATAGATAAAATAATAATTAATTTAGCATATGGTCTTATCATCCTTTTTATTCTTTGTATTGTAGTTTCTTTTTTCATTTCTTCACCCCTTTTTCCCAAAGTTTATGCTAAAATAGAGTCTTCTGGTTTACTAATTTGGTCTTTATAAAATTTGTAATACTTATTTTTATTATTTATTAATTCCTCATGCTTTCCTCTTTCTACAATCTTACCTTGTTCTAATACTATTATTTCATCACATTCTTTTATATCTGATATTCTATTTGAAATAATGATACAAGATTTATCTTTTGTTAATTTTTTTATATTTTTTAATAAACTTGCTTGTGTTCTATTATCTAAAGCTGAAAAAGTATCGTCAAAAATTAATATATTGCTTTTCTTTAAAAAGGCTCTTGAAATTACTACCCTTTGTTTTTGTCCACCTGATAGATCTATTCCTTTTTCTCCAATTATTGTATTTATATTTTCTGGCATTTGCAAAATGTCATCATATATCATTGCACTTTTTGTACTATTTTCTATTTCTTCATCTTTATATTCTTCTCTAAATAAACTGATATTTTCTTTTAATGAAGTAGAAAAAAGAAAATTTTCTTGAGTAATATAACAAATATTCTCCCTTAAACTCTTAGTGTCTATATCATTTATATCTTTACCATCTATATAAATTTTATTTTCTTTTACTCTATATAATTTTAATAATAAGTTTGCAAGAGTAGTTTTACCACTTCCGAGTACTCCAATAATTCCTAAATTTTTACCAGGTTTTATTTCTAAATTTATATCTTTTAAAACTTCTTTTTTAGTTCCTGGATAAATATATGTTAAATTATCAATTTTAATATGACCTTGTAACTCATTATCAACCTTTTTTTCATTAATCTGAACATCTTCTTCCTTTAAAGAAAAAACGTCATTTAATCTATTATACGATACTACTGCTCTTTTGTATTTATTAACAATCCAAGGAATTGCATTCATAGGTGTTACAAGTAATGCAATATATCCATTAAATGCTACTAAATCTCCTACTGTTATTTTATTTTGTAAGACTAGGTTTGAACCATAAAGTATAGAAATCGCATAACATATTCCTACACAACTTTGAATTGTTGTATGTAATAAACTTGAATAAACTTCTAATTTATTATTACTGTCTTTAACCTTTTTATTTTTTACTATAAATTCTTTAGTTTGTTTTTCTTCTCCAACATATGCTTTTGTAGTTCTTATACTATCTGTGCTTTCTTGTACATATTCTGATAAATCTGTAAAATCCTTTTGTGCCTGTTTATAATTTTTTTCTACATAGCTTTTTAATATAACTACAATAATTGTTGTAATTACAATTGGTATGAGTATTGCAAGTGTTAAATTTATATTAACATCTGTACTCATAGTACCAATAACAATTATTCCTGTCATTACAATTCTTGTTATAGTAGAAATAACTCTTGATACAAATGCTCTCATTGTCTTTATATCACTTACAAAATATGACATAATTTGACCATTTTTTATATCTTTTAATTCTTCTAAATGTATCTTCATAAGTTTTTCAAATAATTTATTTCTTAGGGTAGTAACAAATGTATTAGACATTGATATTTCTAAGTATTTCCATAATGTTCTAACAATTAAAATTCCTATACAAATAGCCAATATTATCCCTGTTTTTTGTAATATGACGTTTTTAAATTCATCCATGTTATACATTAAATCTATTATTTCACCAATTATTTTAGCAGGATATGTAGTTAATAGTATATTAATTATTATAAAAATGATTTCGAATAAAATTATACATTTGCTTCTTTTTAATACTTCTAATATTATCTTTTTCAAATATTATTACCTCCCCTATTATTGTTTTTGGAAAAAAATACATAGACATTGTTTTTAATGTCTATGTATATTGTATTTTCATATATATTTTAATGCATTTGTAATATTATGTCAATAATATTACATTGCAAAACTACAAATATTTTTAGTAACTATTACCACTTAGCATTAATATATAAAACACATATAAAGTTAGTCAGTATCTTGTGTATTTTATTTCTCTATTTACAAAATCTATGTTTCCCTATTGTAACTGTTTGTGGTCTTGACCAAATCCATTTATTAGTAGCTGTATTGGGATTAAAATAATATATTGCACCATATGATGGGTCCCATCCATTTAATGCATCTTGTGCAGCTTTTTTAGCTGTACTATTTGGAGTCAAATTAATCTGTCCATCATCTACAACATTAAATGCTCCAGATTGATAAATTACACCTGCTATAGTATTTGGAAAAGAACTGCTTTTTACTCTATTTAAAACAACAGCTCCGAACAGCTACTTGACCAGTATAAGGTTCTCCTCTTGCTTCTCCATATATTAATCTGCTTAATAAATTTACATCATTTGTATTACTTGCACTACTTCCCCCTCCAGATGTTCCTCCAGAAGATGATGTATAAATTCCCATAGCTTCAAGAGTATTTTTTCCAGCAATTCCATCTACTGTTAATCCATTTTTTGATTGAAACCATTTAACTGCAGCCAAAGTCCCGCTCCCATATATTCCATCTACATTACCATTATAATATCCCCATCTTTTTAGTTTAGTTTGTATTTGTCTTACTTCATCACCTCTAGAGCCATATTTAGATAAAGCAAATATTTCATTATTTCTGAAAAATACATTATAGCTAATAAAAAGTGAAAAAACAATTGTTAGAATTAATACCATTTTTATTTTACTTTTGTATTGCATATTTATTTTATTTTTTCTTTTCATAAAAAATCCACCTCATTTAAGACTATTTTTTCCTAAATAAGGTGAATTTATACTAATTATTTATAGTTTATTGTTAAATTTTAGTCATTACTTAATTAATACTGTAAATTTAATTTTTGTACTTTTATAAATTTTTAGTTTAACATATTCATTTAACTTTATATAAAAACTAAATAAATCTTTATTAAATTAAAAATGTTAAATTTAGTTTTTAGAAAATTCCTGATATTTGTCCTTTTTCATTAATCATCATATTTTCTGCAGCTGGAATTTTAGGAAGTCCTGGCATAGTTAGAATATTACCTGCCATAACCACAATAAACTCTGCTCCTGCTCTTAATACTAATTCCTTTATATTTATTGAAAAAGGCTCTTTACATTCTAAATTTTTTGGGTCATCTGAAAAAGAATATTGTGTTTTTGCAATACATATTGGTAAATTATTATATCCTAGCCTATCAATCATTTCCATATCTTTGATTGCTTTTTCAGAAAATTCTATACTTTGTGCTCCATAAATATTTTGGCATACTTTTTCAATTTTAGCTTTAATACTGTTATCTAATTCATACGCATATTTAAAATTACTTTGTTTATTACTTAAATCTACCACCTTGTTTGCTAGGTCTATTGCACCATCAGATCCTTTTCCCCATGATTCAACTAAGCTCATTTCTATATTTTCTTTACTTAAAATTTCTTGCATATAATTAATTTCTTTTTCAGTATCGTGATTATACCTATTAATAGCAACTATTGTCTGTATACCAAACTTATTCTTTAAGTTATCTATATGTTTTAGTAGATTATGCATTCCTCTTTTTAAGCTTTCCATATCCTCTTTTTCTATATCTTCTTTCGGCATTCCACCATGATATTTTAATGCTTTGATTGTAGCTACACAAACTATTACATCTGGCACTTTTTCTAATTTTCTACATTTTATATCTAGAAATTTCTCTGCTCCTAAATCTGCACCAAAACCTGCTTCTGTAACTACATAATCTGAAAGTTTTAAAGATAATTTAGTAGCTGCAATACTATTACATCCATGTGCAATGTTTGCAAAAGGTCCTCCATGAATTATCGCTGGTGTATGTTCTAGAGTTTGCACTAAATTTGGATTAAAAGCATCTTTTAAAAGAATAGTTAAAGCTTCTTCTGCTTTTAGCATTTTTACTGTAATAGGTTCATTTTCACTATTGTAACCAATTATAATATTACTAATTCTTCTTTTTAAATCTGATAAATCTTCTGCTAAACAAAAAATTGCCATTATTTCAGATGCAACTGAAATATCAAATCCATCAGTTCTTGGTACTATCTTCTTTTCTTTAGATAAACCTGTATCTACAACTCTTAATTGTCTATCATTTAAATCTACACATCTTTTCCAGCTAACAGTTTTTATATCCAATTCGTTTCCATGATATATATGATTATCTATCATGGCTGATAATAAGTTATTTGCTGAAGTTATAGCATGAATATCACCATTAAAATGTAGATTTATATCTTCCATAGGAGCTACTTGTGCATATCCTCCTCCTGTAGCGCCTCCCTTTATTCCAAAAACTGGTCCTAAAGATGGCTCTCTTAATGTAACAACTGCCTTTTTTCCTATTCTACTAATAGCATCTGCTAGGCCTATAGAAATTGTTGTTTTACCTTCTCCTAATGGTGTTGGGTTAATTGCTGTAACTAAAATTAGCTTTCCATCTTTCCTATTTTTATTTTTTTCATATACTTCTTGTGGAATCTTAGCTTTATATCTACCATAACATTCTATTTCATCTTCATTAATGCCTAAGTTTTTAGCAATTTCATTTATTTTTTTTAATTTAGTTTTTCTTGCTATTTCAACATCTTCCATAATATTTAATATTCCTTTCTTTGCCTTTGTTTGATGCTAATTTTCTTCGAAAGTCACGCTTCTTCAAACTCAAACTCCCTAAACTATCATACCTACAACAACACCTATCATAGCACCTACTAATACTTGTATAGGAGTATGTCCTAATACTTCTACCAATTTTTCTGAAACTTCTACTCCTGTAAGTCCAGGTGTTTCTACAATCTTATTTAATATTTTTGCTTGCTTTCCAGCAGCTCTTCTAATTCCTGCTGCATCATACATAACAACAAAAGCAAAAATTAAAGAAACAGCAAAAACAGCACTATCTATTCCATATGCTTTCCCTATCATTGTAGCTAAGCTTGTTACAACAGCAGAATGAGAACTTGGCATTCCGCCCTGCTCCCAATATTCTTTTAAAATTAAATTTTTTAGTTGTAACTAGATCATAAAATACTTTAAATAATTGTATAAAAAACCATATAAAAAATGGTACAATAATATATTTATATTGCATAAAAAAATTCATTTGTTTATCCCCTTTAAACTTTTTAAGTCTTTAGATAATATTTTATACTTCTTCTGATGTAAAATTTTCTTCTTTTAAATCTTCTCCATCTTGAATTAATATAGATATTCTCTTTTCTGCACTTTCTAATATTTCATTACATTTTTTAGAAAGCTTAATTCCTTTTTCAAATTGTTTAACAGATTCGTCTAAATTTAAATCGCCTTTTTCTAAACTTTTAGCAATTAATTCTAACTCTTCCATTGCACTTTCAAAACTTATATTTTCTTCTTCCATATTCTTTAAACTTAGCTTATGTCTTTATTCTTTAAATATTTTAAACATAAGCTAAAACCTCCTTTATTGTTGTATATTAAATTTTCCTGTAACCACATCTACCAAATACCATGCAAGTGTTGCTGTTGTAGAAGAATCATTAACAGTAACTATGTACTTACCAGATGCATCAATTCCCATTGTTACAAAATACACACTTTCAGTTGTTCCCCAATCGCTTTTTACTATATTTATTGCTTTTTCTTCATTACTTGCTCCATCATTTTGTAAAACTTCTGTAGTTTCATTTGTAACAACATTTTGTGTGGTATTATTATTCTTCTCTATATCATTTTCTACTTGTTTGTTTACTACTTCATTTTCAGTAGTATTATTTTGAGTTTCATTTACTACATTATTTTCTGTTTCATTAACTTCTATTTTCATATTTTGATTAGTCTCATTTATAGAGTTTTGTGTTTCATTTACATTTTCATTCTTATTTACAATATTACTCCCAAATATTGCTATTACTGCAATGACAATTATAACTAATAATATTAATAGAATTGTTTTTATATTTTTATTCATCTTAAGTTTCCTCCATTATAAAATTTTAGCATTTGCTTTTCCATCAGAAAACCTAATACTTATCTCATCACCTTGTTTTAAATCTTTAGATGACTTAATAACATTTGTTCCAGATTGGACTATAGAATAACCTCTTGCAAGAGTTTTAAGTGGACTTAATGCATCTAATTTAGAAATAAGTTCCATTTGTCTTGATTTTTCTGATTTTAATTTATTCATCATATATTCTCTAATGTTTCTAACCCCAATATCTATAAGCATATATTTTTCATTAATATTTTGCATTGGTTCTTTAAAAACTCTTAATGACATACATTTTTCGTATCTTAATTTCATTATTTCTATTTTCTTTTTTAAAGCTTGTTTATATCTAAAACTATAATCTATAAGTTTCTTTTCTAATTCTCCGTGTATCTGCAACAGATAATTCTGCTGCTGCAGATGGTGTAGGCGCTCTTAAATCTGCTACAAAATCTGATATTGTAAAATCAGTTTCATGTCCTACTCCAGAAATAATTGGAATCTCTGAATTATATATCGCTCTTGCAACTATTTCTTCATTAAATGGCCATAAATCTTCTAAAGAACCTCCGTCCTCTAGCAATTATTATTACATCTGCTAATTTTTTTTCATTAAAAATTTCAATACCTTTTGCAATTTTCTCTGCTGCACCTTGCCCTTGAACTGGAACAGGTAATAGTTTTAAATATACATTTGGATTTCTTCTTGTTGAAACATTTATGATATCTCTAATAACAGAACCAGTATTGGATGTTAAAATACCTATACATTTGGGCATTAATGGAATCTTTTTTTTATGTACTTTATCAAATAGACCCTGTTTTTCTAACTTTTCTTTTAATTCTTCATATGCTTTATATAAATCACCAATTCCATCTTGCTGCATTGCTTTTGCATATATTTGATACACACCATCTCTTTCAAAAACAGAAACTGTTCCTAAAATCATTACTTTTGCTCCATCTTTAGGAACAAAATTTAAGTTTGCTGTATATGATTTAAACATAATACATTTTATTAAAGATTTCTCATCTTTTAATGTAAAATACATATGTCCTGTATAATGATGTTTAAAATTAGAAATTTCACCTTTGATTAGAACATTATTTAAATATTCATCATCATCTATTTTATTTTTTATATATTGATTTAAATCTGATACTGTAATTGGATTATATTGCATTTTTATATTTTCTCCTTTTGCAATTTATCTACATGTTATTTTGTTTTATGATACTTGCAAGCACTCCATTAATAAACATTGGAGATGTATCATCTCCATATCTTTTTGCAAGTTCAACAACTTCATTTATAACTATTTTATAAGGTAAATTTTTATATAACATTTCACATATTGCAAGTTTTAGTAAAGTGATATTTATCTTTGATATTCTTTTTATATCCCAACCAGATTTTAAATTTTTAGAAATTAATTCTTCAATCTCTTGCTTATGACTTTTTACTTGCGTTATGATTTCTTTCATATATTCTTTAGTATTTTTATCTTCTATTTCATTAGTTTCACAAAATAATTCAAATTGTTCTAGATCAGATTCTTTTTGAATTTCTAAGCTATATAACAATTTAAATACTAGCTCTCTTGAAGCAGACTTATTCATATATATATTTACCTCTCTATTTAATTTATTCTTTTATTATATTATTTATTGACTCTATGTTTTTTATTTTTACATTTATTTCTTTTATCTCTAAATCTGATGTTTTCTTCACTACTTGCTTTATTTTTGTTTGCATATTTTCTGTTAATTCTCTAATTATAACATTTTCTCTAACTAACAAACTAATATTTATAATTATATTATTTTCTTTATTAAATCTTACTTTGACAGTAAATTCCTGTATACTATCAAATCCTTTTATTGTATTATTAACAAGATTTTCTATAGAAGATTTTGTTATCACAAGTTTGCCTTCTTCATTTTTTAATAATATATTATCTTTATAAAAATCACTTTTTTTAGTTCCAAAAAATATACATTTTAAAGATAATAATATAAAAATTACTGATATAATAAGTATAGTTGTCCCAATATAACGATATGTTATCATTGATTGTAGTATATTTGTAATACTATCAATTTGTAACCAATTAAATATTAGTAATAAGCAAACAACCGATATTATTAATATTATAATAGAATATATAATTAAAGCTATTTTTTCTATAATTTTCATATTCAACCTCATTATATTTTTAAAATTTGATTGTAATCATCATATTTTACAAGGCTATTTAAAAAGCTGCTTCTTATGAAATTATATGCTTGTCCTCATATTATTTCATACTATTTTATTAATTTAACTTTTTAAATAGCCTCTTTACTTATTGCTTATATTAATACTATTTTTGTATTTCTTCTTTTTTATCTGGTACTGCATTATTTGTATTAACACCTTGAACGTGAACATTAACTTCTACTACATTAAGTCCTGTCATTGTTTCTACAGCTTTTTTTACTTTATTTTGTATTTCAAAAGCAACATCTGGAATTCTTGTACCATATTCAACGATAATATTAACATCTATTTTAGTTGTTTTTTCATTAATCTCTACTTTTATTCCTTTTGCTAAATTTTTCTTTCCACTTAGTACTTCAGAAATTCCTCCAGCAAATCCTCCAGACATTTCATATACACCTTGTACCTCTGATACTGCTACTCCAGCAATTACAGCTACAACATCATCAGCTATTTTTATATTACTATTTTCTAAAGCTATCTCTTCTCCAACATTTTTTACTTCTTCATTTTCCATAACATAAAACCTCCTACTTCTTTTTTATTTTCATATTATTTAACATATTATAAGTATACCAATTTTTCTAAAATTTTACAACTATATTTAAAAAATTTAAATAAAAATGTTCGCTTACTTGCTAAAAGGTGCCAAAAGGGACGGAGCATATTGACAATTTTAGAAAAATTGTCAATATGCTCCGTCCCTTTTGGCACCTTTTGGCATCTTTTGGCAAGTTTTTATTCATGACCATGTTTTCTGCCACTTAATATATATCTATACACAATATTATCATATATAATAGTAAATTCTCCTTCTTCTCCTTCTACTGTTTCATAGAATAATATTGGCATCCTTATTTCTTCTTCTATATCTAATAACTGATCAAAGTTCTTAACATCAATAACTTTCATTCCTTCTGTTTCTGTTGGAGTTACAATTTCAGCAACAATATCTCCATAATTCTTTAATATTCTATTTAGTGCTATTTCGTAATCAGTTCTTCTGTCTGCAGAAATTATTTTTCTAATTATATTTAATATTCCTATTATAGAAATTGCAAATAATATTATTCCAACTGTTAGTAATATTATATTAGATTTTCCTCCTATTTTACTTTCATCGAAAATCTGCCCTTTATTCACTGGTTCATAATCTTGTGATATATTAAATACTTGTCCATTTAAATCCATTTTTAAATTAACAACTGAATTATCTTTTTCTGTCTTGTTACTTCCACTTACACCAATCTCTGAATCAACAACCAATTTAACATCCAAATATGATTTTATTGGTAATCCAAATTGTTCTTTAAAATTCCTTATTTCTGCATTATATTTATTAAAGTCAATTTTAACATTTTCATTTATATTAATTTGATTTGTATCTGTTGTAATTTGCTTAGGTTCTAACAATGTATATTCTTTTGACCATAATTTAGTTCCTTGTGATGAGCCAGTCACATAGTATTCTACATTTATTACAGCTACAATTTTATATGTACACTTTGATGTGGCCTTCTGTGATACATTATAATTATATTTAAAATTAGCATCAACATATTCTACTAAATCTGTTATATATGTTGCATTCATTCCCATATATTCTTGATCTATAAAACTATTTTTCTTTAAATATACTTTATAATCTGTATTTCTATTAATATTATATGCATATAGCATTTTCATATCTTCTTTAGGCGTAGTAAATGATTTTACAATACAAATAAAAGAAATGAATAATGTAACAAAAAATATACATATAAACTTTAAATTGTTTCTTACATTATTATTTTTATCCATTTAAACACCTACCTTTTCTTATGTTTGAATTATAGATTTTTTCTTAAACAAAAATTCACTAAACCATACTGAAGGATAACCTACATATGGTATTTTAAATTTTACAATTCCTATTATCTGATTTTGTTCGACTTTTTTTATATCTGGTGAATTATTATTATCACCTTGTGTTGTAAAAATCAAACTTCCTTTTTCTTCTTCTATATTAATTATTCTATGAATAACAACACTTTGTTCTAATTGGTATTCTAAAATATCTCCTACTTTTATATTTTGAATATCTCTTTCATTTATTTTTTTAGTAATTACTACATATCCTCTTGTAAATTCTGGCACCATACTATTTGACATTACTGCAACTGGTCTATATGGAAGTAATCCTGCTACAAATACTACAAATAGTATTACTATCATAATTGTAATTACCGAGTTTTTTGGATTTATTTTTTTCTTTTGCCATCTTGTTAACCTATTTACTTTTATTGTATGTTCATAATTTATAAAAACAAATAATATAAGTGATACCAAAACTTCTAACATTGATGAGAAAAACCAATCTACATTTGGAAATATAGGTAATAATACTGTTGCTAAAGCTATTGGCACTCTATATGCATATATTAATAGCTCTCCACCAGTTTTAGCTAAATAAGTACAGATAGTAGACATAGCTATTCCGAGGAACTAATTTAGCAGCAATAAATTTAAATATTGTTTCTCCATTTTCGAAATTTGCTAAAAAATTGCTATAGTCTAAATTAATTATAATAAATATAATTGTAATAACAATATAATTTTTAATATTATTAGAATTATTTACTAATTTGTTTCTTACATATTCTTGTAAAATTAATGTTCCTACTATAAAAATGATATTTTTTATTATTGTTCCTAATGTTCTAGAATATGGACTAGTTTGATATCCAAAAATCAATCCTAATGAAAAGTAAATAATATAATATAATATGATAATTATTAAAGTTGTTTTTATTTTATCAGATTTTCCTTTAAATCTAGAATGTTCGTTTTCTACCGGAACAGATAAAATAAATAAAACTATCCATACCATTAAATTTATTATTCTTGTATATTCCCCGAAAGTAGTTTGGTACTATAAAAATAGTTAATATAGAAGAACCTATTAATATAATAGATATTATAATTAAATAAACAATAATATTTATATTTCCTTTACTCATAATTTCTCCTATAATACTTAATTTTTATTCTATATTATTTTGATTTACTAAATTGGTAGAATCTTGCTCTACTATATCTTCAATACTATCTTCTTGTACTACATTTTCAACTACATCATTTGTCAAATCATCATTTTGTACATTATTTATCACATTATCAGTTTCTTCTACTACATTTGTATTAACTACATCTTCTGTTACATTTGTTTCTAACTCTTGATTTTCTGGCGTTAGTTCTACTGTCTCTGTTAATTCAGATGTAATAAGTTTATTATTTAATATAACATTTTTTAAACTTATATTATCAATACTTGTGTCAAAAGCAAATTGAATTTGTATATCTTTTTTAGCACCTTTTTCCCATGGTGCCATCCAATTTGTACTTCCATCTTCATTTATTTTATTCATCTTAATTGTTACTTTATTTTCTGCAAATGTATATATACATCCATATATATATGAATTATTATGAACTATGACATCTGTTGTTCCTTTAGGTACTTCAAAGCAAAATTCCCACTCATCGTAGTCATTATCATTATTAGTAACAGTTATAATCACTATTCCACCTTGTCCCCAATTATTTATTGTTTTTAAACTAGCAACACTAAATCCTGGCTCAACAGGTTTACTTGGATCATCTGCTATTAATGTTGCTTTACCTTGTATTTCTATTTTAGTATTTAATAATGCATATCCTGTTCCAACTAAAATAAAGATTATAACAAATATAAAAATAGAACTATTTCTTAATACCATATATTCTCTAGTATTTCTTGAACGTCTTTTTCCTCTCATACCTAACCTCCTAAAAATAAAAGTTCCATTTTCGTTTTTAGTATATCTTTATATAAAATAGTGGTTTTATTTATATTGGTGAGAATATTAAAATTGTTTTACAATAATAGTTTCATAAAGCAATCACATTTATTGTATAACACATACAAAATAGCCAAGTTGTTATACTTAGCTAATTTGTTTATACATATTTATATTAATCAGCTTGTACATAATTTAATGTAATTGTTGCTGTTTTAGTTTTATTTTCTGGTATCTGTGTTGCACTTGAATCCCATGTTACCGTAACTATATAATCTTTTGTATTACCTGCTGCTAATGTATCATTTGCCTTAGCATCTATATTATATGTAATTCCTGTAGGTTCTGCTGAATTTGCAGTTTCTATACCTGTTACTTCCTCTAATTTAGCTGCAATTGTCCCACTATTTTCTACTGTAACTGTATAACTTGCTGTAGCACCTGGATACGCTAAATTTACATCAAAAGTTGCAGATGTTGCTGTAAATGTTGGTAATGTTTTATCATTTGCACCTGTAGTAGAATTACTTGCTGATGCTGTTATTCCTTTAATATGTACATCCCACTCAGTTGTAATATTTGCTGTTCCATTTATAACTAATTGTTGAGATAATGCTGCATATCCTATTGCCATTCCTATAACAGCAATTAACAATATGACTAATAATAGATTTTTGTTTTTTGTTTTCATAAAAAAACCTCCCATATATTCATATATTACACATATAATATCATATTATCAAAAAAAAACAATTATGAAATAGCAAATATAACATAATTGTAATTTTTTTGTAACATTACTGTAACACAGTACCTATTTCGATTTTATTTCCTCTTAAAAAGTCTCCTATCGTCATTTTTTTTGCATTTTCTCCCTGTATTTCTATTACTTTTATATAGCCTTCTTTTGCTCTTATAATTAATCCCTTTTTAGCATCTGATAATATTACTGTACCATATGTAATATTACTTAATCTATAAATATATCCTTTTAGTTCTGAAAAATCTTCTAATAATTCTTTTTCTGTTATCACTTGTACCTTCCAAAATTTTAGCTTTTTATCATCTAAATATGTGTATGCACCCATTATTGGATTTAATCCTCTAACAAGATTTTTTATTTGTATTGCAGTTTTATTTTCCCAATCAATTTTAGCAATTTCTTTTTTTAACATTGGAGCTACTGAAAAATCTTCTCCTTGCTTTTGTCTTTCAATAGAACCATCTTCTATTTGTTTTAAAGTATCTATTAATAGATTTCCTCCTAAAACAGATAATCTATCCCATAGTTCTCCTGTTGTTTCATCTTCATCTATATTAACTTCCTGTTTCAAAAGCATATCTCCTGTATCCATACCTTCATCCATATACATTGTTGTAATACCTGTTACTTCTTCTCCATTTATTACTGCCCATTGTATTGGTGCTGCTCCCCTATATTTTGGTAAAAGTGATGCATGAACATTTATACAACCATATTTAGGAATCTCTAGTATTTCTTTTGGTAAAATTTTTCCATATGCAACTACACATATAATATCTGGTTTTAAATTTTTTATTTCTTGCAAGAATTCTTCATTATTCCTTACCTTTAAAGGTTGGTATATTTTTAGTTTTTTCTCTATTGCATATTCTTTTACAGGTGAAAACATCATTTTCATTCCTCTACCTTTTGGTTTATCCTGATTAGTTACAACTCCTACTATATTATAATTTTGTTCATATAAACATTTTAGAGATTCTTTTGCAAAATCTGGAGTCCCCATAAACACAATATTTAGCATACTTTTTCTCCTTTACTATCATTCTTGTTTAATCACTTCTAATGTACCTGGTATTATTTTATCTACAAATAAAATTCCATTTAAGTGATCAATCTCATGTGATAAAGCTTGAGCTAAAAGTCCTTTGGCAGATATTTTTATTTGTTTTCCATTTTCATCTAAAGCTTTTACAGTAACTTCTTCTGGTCTAATAATTTTAGCAAATTTATTTGGAAAACTTAAACAGCCTTCTTCAACTTCTTTGCCACCCTTTTCTTTAATAATTTCAGGATTTACTAATTTTATTGGTCCTTTATCATCGTATAAATCAATTACTACCAATCTTTTTAATATCCCTATTTGTGGTCCTGCTAAACCTACACCATTATATTTATGCATAGTCTCAACCATATCATTTAAAATCTCTCGTATTTTATCATCTACTTTTTCAACTTCTCTTGATTTTTTTCTTAAAATTTCATCTCCATCTTCTCTTATATTTCTAATTGCCATCCATCTTACCTCCTTATTACAACATATTATTAGGATTAAGGTCTATAATCACCTTACAAGAATCCTTTTTTTTCATTTTACTAAATTCGTTTAATGCCTCATTTATTAGTACTATTATATCCTCTCCAAATTTACATTTAATTATTATTCTCCATCTATACTTATTCTTTATTTTCTCAATTGGTGATGGAACAGGTTTATATAATAATATTTTTACATTTTCTTTTAATATCTTTTGTTTTAAATAATCATATAACATATTAGATACTTTTTGAACCTCTAGTTCTTCTTCTCCTGTGATACCAATCATTATTATATCACAAAATGGTGGATATTTCAAACTTTTCCTTAACATAATTTCTGTATTATAAAACAACTTATAATCTTGTTTCTTTGAATATTCAATACTAAAGTTATCTGGATTATATGTTTGAATAATAACTCTTCCTTCTTGTTCCCTTCCAGCTCTTCCGAGCCACTTGTGTAAGTATTTGAAATGTTTTTTCGCTTGCTCTATAATCATCTAAATTCAAATTACTATCTGCTGCTATAACACCAACTAATGTAACATTAGGAAAATGATGTCCCTTTACAACCATCTGAGTTCCTATTAATATATCTAAATTATTATTTTTAAAAGTACTTAATATTTGCTCATGTGAATTTTTCTTAGTTACTGTATCTACGTCCATTCTTATTGTTGTTGCTTGTGGAAATAGTTTTTTTATTTCCATTTCTAATTTTTGAGTTCCTGTTCCAAAATATCTAATATTATTACTATTACATTCTGGGCACTTAGCCAAAGTCTTAGTTTCATATCCACAATAATGACATTTTAATTTATTTTCTTTATAATGATATGTTAATGTCACATTACAATTTTTACATTTAGCAGTATATCCACAATCTCTACACATTATAAATGTTGAAAATCCCCTTCTATTAAGAAATAATATAGTTTGTTTCTTTTCTTTTAAATTTTTCTCTATTTCTGTATATAATTTAGTACTTATCATACTTCTATTACCATTTGCGAGTTCTTGTCTTAAATCTACTATTTCTACTCCGTGGTAATTCAGAATTATTGGCTCTTTTAGTTAATTCAAGTAATACTATTTGATTATTTATAGCTTTATAATATGTATTAATATCTGGAGTAGCACTACCTAATAACAAAGGAACTCTATTTCTTTTTGCTAAGAACTTTGCTATTTCTTTTGCATTATATCTTGGTGTCATTTCGGATTTGTATGATGAATCATGTTCTTCATCTATAATTATTAATCCCAATTCTTTAACAGGTGCAAATATACAAGAGCGAGCACCTATTATAATTTTTGCTTTTCCAGTTTTTATTTTTTGCCACTGATCATACCTTTCTCCAACAGATAGTTTGCTATGTAAAACTGCAATTAAATCTTCTCCAAATCTTGCTATAAATCTATCTACAGTTTGAGGTGTTAATGATATTTCTGGAACAAGCATTATACTGCTTTTACCTTCATTTAGTACTTTCTCAATTAGTTGCAAATATACTTCTGTTTTTCCGTGAACCTGTTACACCAAACAGTAAAAATTCTGTATGAACATACATATCTATACTTTCACAAACTTCTTCATATGCTTTTTTTTGTTCATCTATTAAATTAAGATTTTGTGTAGTTTCTATCACTTTATGAATGAATGGATTTCTTTCAACATGTTTTTGGGTTATTTCTATATAACCATTTTTTTCCAATGTTTTTATTATACTTCTTGTTGTATCTGTAAATAATTCTAATTCTGTTATAGGGGTTTCACCATTATCTATCAAAAATCTCAAAATTCTAATTTGCTTATCAGATTTTATCTTTTTTAAAGATATATCTTCCTCAATCTCGTAATCTTCTTTTATTAAATTTACATAGCTTGATGTCTTTTCTTTTACTCTATTAGTAACTATTTTAGTTGTTGTCCCTGGTGGCAGCATTAATTTTATACAGTCTGAAATATTGCAAAAATATCTATTTGCCATCCATTTTGCAAGTTCTATTTCTTCTCCTCCTATATAGTCATTTTCTTCTACTTTTTCTATATCTTTTACTTTATATTCTGAACTTTCTTTAATACCAATAACAAATCCCTCTTCTAATTTTTTTATATTTCCAAATCTTACAAATACTCTTGAACCTATTTTTACTTTTTCCTGTAACTCATATGGTATATTATAATCAAAAATTCTATTTAGATTTTTTACATTACTATTTATTATTATTTCTGCAATCATAAATCTTCTCCTGTTTATATATCTGCTTCATATATTACTATATAACAAAAGAAATAGCAAGAATAAATGTTTCTTGCTATTTTTTTTGCCATTTAATATATTCTTCTTTTATTTTTTCAGCTGTTTCTTTTGGCGTTAAGTTTGTTGTATCTATAACCAAATCATAATTTGATAAATCTTCTTTTCTTACATGATATAAATTCCAATATCTTTCATTCTCTATTTTATATCTTCTCATTATATCTTCTTTTTGTTCTTCTATAGATCCTAAATTTTCTGTATTTTTTCTATTAGGATCATTAAACGCTCTTTTTGCTGCTTCATTTATGTCCACGGTTAAATATACTTTGAAAGATTCTGGAACCGCATAAAATCCAAGTCTTGCATCAATAATAAAGTTATCGTGTATTTTTGCATATTCTGATGCACTTTTCTCTATTTCAATGTCTATTTCTGGATGCTCTTTTACATATTCATTAAATGTTGTTACATCCATATTCATTTCTTTAGCAAGCTTCCTAAAATATTCTCCATTTCTATAGATTCCATAATTTAAATCTTCTGCTAATATTATAGAAGTTGTACCTTTTCCGACTGGCTAGTTCTCCACCTAATGATATTATATTTCTTTTCATTTTTTACCTCTTTTATAATATATAAATTTATTCATTTGATACTTCGATTTTTCCTTCTGCTATTTCATCTGCAGCTAAAGTAACTGGTGATTCATCATCTGCATCTGTTAAAACTTCGCTTCCTGTAGCTATTTGTCTTGCTCTTTTAGATGTTGCTATAACTAATCTAAAACGATTATCTACTTTTGTTAATAATTCTCCAACAGTTGGTTTTACCATCATTTTAAAATTCCTCCTTTTATTATATTTTTTCTTTAAAAATATAAATACAAATGCCCAAAATGATTGTAATTTTTTAACACATCTATAGGCAAATTTAATTTATTAAAAAGTAAAAATTGTTTATTCTTCTACTATGTCATCTTTATCAAGTCTTCCCGCAACAGTTTCTGGTTGAACTGCAGAAAGTATTACATGACCTGAATCCATAATGATAACTGCTCTTGTTCTTCTACCATATGTTGCATCTACTGCCATACCTCTATCTTTTGCATCTTGAACAATTCTTTTTATTGGTGCTGACTCTGGGCTAACAATAGAAATAATTCTATTTGCTGAAACAATATTTCCAAAACCAATATTAATTAATTGCATAACATACACATCCCTTCATATATTACTCAATATTTTGTATTTGCTCCCTTATATTTTCTAATTCTGTTTTAATATCAATTACTAAATTAGTTATTTCCAATTTTACAGATTTAGAACCTATTGTATTTGTCTCTCTGTTCATTTCTTGAATAATAAAATCCAATTTTTTTCCTATAGCTAAGTCTAATTCCATTAAATCTCTAAATTGCTTTATATGACTTTTTAGTCTTGTTAATTCTTCTTCAATGGAACATTTATCTGAATATATTACAGTTTCTTGTGCAATTCTTGTTTCATCTATTATGTCAGTATGTAATAAATCTTGTATTCTTTCTTTCAATTTTACTACATATTCCTCAATAAGTCCAGTAGAAAACTCAAAAATGTTAGTAACCATTGTTTCTACTCTATCCATTCTTTTGATTAAATCTTCTTTTATTTTTATTCCTTCTTTTATTTTCATATCATTCATATTCTGAATAGCTTCTTCCAGACACATACTTAATTCTTCTTTTATACAATCTTCATTTTCTTCGTCTGTTTGAATTTGTAATATATCCGGAAATTTACAAACATCTATAACTTCTATATTGTCATTTATTTTTGTCTCGCTTGCCAATTCTTTTAACTGATTTATGTATAATTTAGCTAAATCTTTATTAATTGTAACAAGTTTTCCATCTACACTAAAATTATTAAAAGTAATATATATATCTATTTTACCTCTTACTATTTTATTTGAAACTTGTTTTCTAATCATTTCTTCGATATAACTAATATTTCTTGGCAATTTTATATTAATATCATTATATTTATGATTAACAGACTTAATTTCAATATTATATTCTCTTCCATTTATAATTTGCTTTGCTCTTCCAAACCCCGTCATACTCTTCATAAAATTTTATACCTCTTCTTCTATAATTTCACTTAACTCACTATTTTGTTTATAATATGATTTTCTCATTTTTACAAATACTATTATAGATTTAATTATATAATATAAAATAAATGCCATAGTTATAGTTAATGTAGTTATCATAAATAATTCATTATTCATTATATCTACATACATTAAGGCTATATTTATAATAGCTAAAATTAATATTTCTATTCCAAAAATTGCAAGTGATTTATTTTCTCTTTTATATGAATTTTCAAACAATATTATAGAAATAACAAGTATTGATACACTAAATACTTTTAAATCTGTTATAAATATTTCTTTTTCTATATTTTTAAATCCTAATATTATAAATATAAGATATAATGTTATAATACTTCCAACTATTATATTAGTTATTGTTTTTGATACAATCTTTTTTTGCACATCTTCTGGTAATTTTCTTTTTCTTTCTTCTTTTAATACTTGTCCTATTTTCTTTATATCTTTTATGATTTCTATTTTCTCTTGTAATTGCACTTTGTTGTCATTTTGTTTTTCTTCATTTTTAGAATTTTTATTTGATTTATTAGAATCTATTTTAGCTTTTTTAGGATTTGTTTTTATACCTTCACTCTCTTCTATTTTTTTTGATTTTTTTTCAGGTACAGCTTTTTCTGTTTCCTTTTTAGTTTTGTTAACTTCTTCTTTTATTTTTACATCTTTACTCTTATTTGTAGTTTTCTTATTAACATTACTTTCAGTTTCTTTTAATTTTGTCTCTTCTGATTCTTTTTCTTTATTCACATTGCTAATCTTTTCTTTCTTACTATTGCTGGCATTTTTCTTCTTAGTAGCATTAGTATCCCTTTTATTAGTATTACTAATACCTTCTTTTTTAGTGCTACTATTTTTTTTAGTTTTCGTCTTAATATCCTTATCTATATCTTCTTTATTATTGTTTGTTTTTTTACTAGATGTTTTATTTTTTGAGTCGTTTGTATTTCTTGTAGTAGTTGTTTTTTTCTTAGTATTTTCCTCTCTTTTCACACTTTTAGTAGTTCCAGATTTAGCTAATTTAGATGTTGTATCTTTTTTTGTTTCATTTACTTCCTTTAGTTTCCCATTTTTATTTATCTCATCTAGTATTTTAGTTGAGCTTTTATTTTTAGTCACTTTATTTTTTTCACTATTAACTTTCTTTTCATCTATACTATTCATAATCTTCTCCTTAATTATTTTCAAGTTCATATAATATTATACTTGTCATAGCAAGTGCTACAGTTTCTGTTCTTAATATTCTTTTCCCTAGAGTAATAATTTTGGTTCCTATTTGTTTTAAATATTCAATTTCACTTTCTGATATACCACCTTCTGGTCCAATTAATATTGCAATGTTTAGATTACTTTTTTCTTTCATTTTCTCTTTTAAACTTAACAATTCTTGTTTTAAAGTATTATTTTCTTCTTTTTCATATGCTACTAATACTAAGTCATAATCTGCTAATATTTTTTCTATATCTTTTAGTTTTATTACGCTATTTATCTTTGGGATTATATTTCTACCACTTTGTTTTGATGCTACTTCTGCAATTTTTTGCCATCTATCTATTTTCTTTTGTTCATCTTTATTATTTATTTTTACAACACACCTTTCCATATTAACAGGTGTTATCTCTTTTGCTCCTAGTTCTGTACTTTTCTGTATAATAAGTTCCATTTTATCTGCTTTAGGTAATCCTTGCAAAATATTTATATGTATATTAGACTCCGATTCTGATTCTATGTTTTTTATAATTTCTAAGCATACAGTATCTTTATTTATTTGTACTATTTTTGTTTCATAATTCTTACCATCATCTATGTTACATATATTTAATTTGTCGTTTATTTTACATCTAAGTACATTTGCTATATGATTTACATCTTCATTTATTATTTCTATTTTATTATTCTTGATTTGACTAGCTTTTACAAAAAACTTTGGCATTTCTTTTCTTCCTTTTTTAGTAATTTGTTACATTATAACATAAGGTAGACTATGTTCGCAACAAAACTGATATCTTTATTTTTCTCTATAAATTGCAATAATAAGTGTCGCACTTTTTGCAAAAAAATTACAAATTATTTT
>OJMO01000043.1_pt1 | contig 96892 bp, 92 predicted proteins | sample 1597241 | NCBI WGS metagenome assembly OJMO01 (sample SAMEA2452129, study PRJEB22498) | human gut metagenome | biome: human feces; feature: human gut; material: feces | place: Australia | collected 2012 | reverse complement strand
TTAGTAGCACGCTCCGGACTTTCGTCCTCCGCTATACTCCCCTTAGAGGATGGATATAATCAGTACCAATCACATCAAGTTAATCAATACTATCATCATTATTATTATCTTTATTAATATTATTAATACTAATATGATTAAGTCTAGCTTATCTTCATCCTCCACGGGGAGTATGACTTGCATATTTATAATCATATAATCCTCTATGATGTAAATGTTAAAAATAGTTTTTCTCTTGGTAGATTCATTCAAACTCTTACATTTGTTAAAAACAATTAAGTTATGGGTAAAGATAAAAGTGAAACTAAACCTAAATACACTAGAGAATTTCATAGTGGTGAAAGGAATAAAAAAGAGATTAAAGTTCCTAGTAAACTTAAACTTGGAAATATTGGTATTGATAGTATTATTAAAACTAAATAAATTAGTATTATGATTAAAGTTGAAAGTAAATTTAAAGATTTTGGTATTCAAATACCTACTGACATTAGCGAAATAACAAGTGAAGCACTTGACGCTATTCTTACTAATGTAGTTGTTGCTAAACATTATTGTGTTGTTGCTCTTTGCCAAAATGAAAGTTTATTTGGTGTTATTAATAATAAAGTAAATACAGTTGAGGTTATGCCAATTATTGCTAAGATTAGTAAAGAAGATGCTGAACTTATTGGTATGAACCAAATGGATAAGATTATTATTGACCGTTCTACTCTTGAACGTGGTTATCATCTTTATCTTAAACATAATGTTCTTAGTCCTCAATTTGTTAATAAGTATATTACTAATGATACTGAACTAACTCGTTCTATTACTGTTGGTACTTTTGGACAAAATCAAGGATATACAAAAGGACAGAAAGTTTGGTTTGTTGAATTTAAAGTTATAGCTATTAATGATTTAAGAGCTGCTATTACTGATAAACATAAAGCTATTAATCCTTTTGTTTATCATTCTGCTGAAAAAGCTAATTAGCCATTTTCGTCTAAATAATCGAACTCTTCTTATAACTACTTATGTATAATTTAAAATTATAGGTACTTGTGTTCTCGTTTATAGTAGTAATCTAAGAAGAGTTCTTAAACTTTCAATTATGGATTTTAAGACTAATACTAGTTTTAATATTGCTAATACTAGTTCTCATGAAGATTTTGATGATGATTATATTCTTATCTATAAAGATATAAATAATATATTAGATGATATTGGATTTCAAGGTGATGATAGAATACTTTGTAAATCTATTATTGAAAATCTTGAAAAAGAAGCTAGTATTAATATACGAAAAGATAAATGTGTTGCTATTCCTCATATTGGTACTATTCAAAAGAATTGGTATCGTTCCAAACTTATTAGTCATTATAAAGACTTTAAAGAAGCTAGAAAAACTATGACTAGAGAAGAGTATAAAGAATATACTGCTAAAGTTATGGAAGAAGAAAAGCAAAAACATTATGAAGAAGAAGAAAAGATTAAGACTGAACTTAAGTTTAAAAAGAAACTTCTTCCTATTTGGATTAAACTAAGTAAAAAACATAGTGCTGCTTATGCTAATCTTTGGCTATATGCTATGGGTAAACTTGAAATTATTGAATTTGATGAAGAAGTAGAAGAAATATATGAACGGTTTGGAATTGGATTGGATGCTGACCATAGATGAAACTGGTATGCCAAAAGCTCCTACACTTAAACAACTTCTTGATAGAGATGTTAGTCTTCTTTATACTAGAGATAAATCTCCTAATAAAGAGATGTATGTTAAAGAAGTTGGAGTTATTTATTATCTTGGTGACCCTAAAGGTCCGTGTCTACAAGAAGGTCTTAGTGAAAAAGAAGCTCTTAAGAAAGCTATTGAAAACTTTGATTTACCTAAAAATTATCAACCTGATATTCTTGTTTGGAAACTTATTAAAAGATATTATAATCAAAAAGCTGGTGCTGGTATGGAAGCTGTACTTAATATTAAGCGTGGTATTCATAATGTTGCTTTAGCTGCTAGCAAATTAAATGAGTTGCTGAATGACAAGTTATCTGATGGTGCTAGTCTAGAAGATGTTCCAGTTGTTATTGGTTATATGAAACAAATTAATGATTTAGCTAATCAGTTTCCAAACACGATTAAAGCTCTTAATGTTGCTGAAGAAAATCTTCTGTATGAACAAGAGAATGTTGCTGGTAGAGGTGGTGTTGAAATTACTAGTAGTATGATTGAAGAATAAGCTGATGCTAATCTATTTCATCCTCCACGGGGAGTCTAGCGTAGGCACGTAGTGCCGAAGCGGGTCCAAACTAGTGTTGAACTTAATGGTATTAATAATATGGAACTTAGAGATAAAAGATATAATGATATTAGACTTATTTTTCATGAAGAAGAACATAAGTATAATGATAGTCTTGGTAATGATTATATTTCAACCACTACTATTCTTCATAATTATGTTCCGAAGTTCGATAAGAACTATTGGTTGAGAAAGAAGTCTAAAGAACTAGGAATAAGTGAGAAGAAACTAGAGGAACAATGGTCAACTATTACTAAAGAAGCTTGTGAACGTGGAACTAATACTCATAACGGTCTTGAAGATGGTGTTAAAGGAGCATCTATGTTTCAACAAGCTATTAATTATCTTGATAAACGAGAAGATGGTGTAATGGTTACTATTGCTGATATTCCAAATTTTGGTGCTAATTATAAACTTCTTAATCTTAAAGATTTTATTGAACTTACAGATAATCGTTATCCTCTTATTTATGATGCATTTAAAATGTACACTGAAAGAGGATATAAGATTTATAGTGAGATTGGTATGTTTCTTATAGATTGGTTAATTAGTGGAACTATTGATATTCTTCTAGTTAATGAAGATACTAATTGTGCTGTTGTAGGTGATTGGAAAACTAATCGTGGTGGGTTAAAATTTAGTAGTGGTTATTATAAGAAAGATAAAACAGTTAAACCTGCGCAGCAAACTAATGTTTGGGTTGATAAAGATGAACGACTTTTAGCTCCTCTTAATCATCTTCCTAATTGTAATGGTGCTATATATAATCTTCAACTTAGTATGTATGCTTTTGCTGTTGAATATATACTTGGTTTAACTATTAAAGGTATTTGGTTATGTCATATTGATAGTGATTTTGAACTTAATGAATATGGTATGCCAAAAAGATTTTCTGATGGTCTTTATCATATTAAAGAAAATCCTATTGAAACTACTAAATTCTTTACTATGAATTATCTACGTGATGATATTAATAAAGTTCTTAAAGATAGAGAATTACAAATTAAAGCTAGTGGTGTTCAAACTCAATTTAAACTTGCTATATGAAATTAAATAAAGATAATTTAATTGGAGTAATTATTGGTTTTATTGTTTTAGTTATATTTGCTGTTTGTTTATCTAGTGGATGTACTAAACGTATTACTCCAGTTCCTGAAATTCGTTATATTCCTGTTACTGATTCTACTGCTGTTAATGAATTAGTTTTAACTAAAGAATTACTTCGTAGAACTCAAGATTCTCTTAACGCTTATAAATCTGATACTACAATTAGTGCTGATTATTTTGTAGCTAAATATAAACTTGAGCGTATTAGATATTATAATGATATTGCTGGTAAAGGAAATAATATTAAATTTCTTAGAGGTTGGATTAATAGAGTTCTTAATGAATAATAAGCTATGTATATAATTAAACATGAAGGCAATATTAGATTAATTGCTAACTGTCGTAAAAATAATAGAGAAATTAGTTTTGTAAATTATAAAGTACAAATTAAAGTTCTATGGTTTTGGACTACTATTAAAAGTTTTGATGAAGACGATTATGCCGATGCTTGTGATTGTTTTCGTTATTGTACTAATCCTTATAAATATTAAATTATGGCTAACTTTGGAGATGCTTTTAAAAAACTATCTATTAAAGAAGGTGATTATGTAAACGATAAAGATGATGCTGGTGGAGAAACTTATAGAGGTATCAGTCGTAAATATAATCCTACTTGGCAAGGTTGGACTATGATTGATTCTTATAAGAAACATTATACTGCTGGTAGTAAAGAATTTAAGTCTAAACTTGATAATGATGTTCAACTTCAAAAACTTGTTTGGCAAAAATATAAAGTAGGTTATTGGGATGTATTTGAACTTGATGATTTTAATAGTCAGAGAGTTGCTGAACAATTATTTGATACTAATGTAAATTGTGGTCAAGTTGCCGCTATTAAGATGGCTCAAAGAGTTCTTGGTCTTAAAGAAACTGGTAGATGTAATCTTGATTTACTTAATAAACTTATCGAAATAAAAGATTAACTTAATACTGTATAGAATTATGAAGAAGATGCTAATAGCAATATTTATAATAGCGATTATCAATTTATGTGTTACTCTGTATTTATCAATAAGTCGTTTTAGTGTAGAAGCCAATTCATATAATAAAAGTGACACTGCTATTAATCATGTTCGGATTGATTCTATACAGTTAGTTATAACTGAAAGAGAAAGTATAGTTTATAAATTAAAAGAACATGATAAAGATATTGAAGATAAAGTTATTAGTCTTAATGATAGTGCTACTTGGGAGTTATTCAAGAAGTTGGTGTCAGAGTGAGATTGATAATGTAGTGCATCCTCCACGGGGAGTCAACACTACTGATACAACTGTTCTTGTCCCTATTAATATGATTAAGATTGCTAATACTAAGATTATTAAAGCTAAACTTTATAAAGATATTATTAACGAACAAGATAGTATAATTAATCTTCATAAGATTAAATATAATGCTCTTTATAAAGAAGTTGAAACTTTACAAAATAATCTTGATAATAGTAATAAAGTAAATGATAATTTAAATAAGTCTATTGAACGTATTAAACGTAAGAATAGATATTTGGTAAGCGGTGGTGCTGTTTGCGCTATCGCTTTTGTTGTTTGTTTACTAGTTAAATAAAATATTATGGCTGATGGTAAATATCCTTTTCTAGAATACATTGAAGAACCTGATAAAGAGAAAAAGTATAAGAAAGCTAGTGATTGTGGATGGTATGACCCTCATAATAACTTTTTAATTGGAGATAGTGGTGGCTTTCTTTTAAATATTAGACCTGGCAAATTTGTTAATACTGAACTTTTTAATGAAGCTGCTAGAACATATCAAGCCACAGGTAAATATACTCAATTTAAAGTTGATAGTATTCCTCATAGACAATTTAGGCGTAGAGAATGTGATAGACGACGTAATGGTTTTTCTGCTCCTTGTTGGCAAAATCCAGATGGAAGTATAGAAGATGTTTGGATAACAGGTGGTCATTATAATTTTCTTAATTATACTCGTATGGAACGTACAGATGAATCATCTGTTATTGTTACTGAACATGGAGCTACTGCTAAAAAGATTTATAGTTTTCCTAGTTTTATTGATGCTCAATTTTGGACTTGGCAAATTATAGAATTTTGTAGACGTAATGGTTTACATCTTATTATTGATAAAACTCGACGTGGAGGTTTTTCTTATATTATGGCTGCTGATAGTTCTAATGAAGTTAACTTATCTAAACATAAAGTTGTTATTCATGTTGCAGCTGATAATAAATATTTAATTAAACAAGGAGGTTTAAGTGATTTTGCTGTTAATAATTTAAAGTTCTTTGAAGAAAAGACTCCATTTAAAAGAGGTATATATAGTCCTACTACTGATAGTTTTAAACTTGGTTATCGTATGAAAAATGGAGTTGAAGCTGATGATAGTTGGTCTAGTTCTCTTTTAAGTGTTAGTGCTAATAATAATCCTGACTGTGCTATTGGTAAAGATGCTGTTACAATTAAAGTTGAAGAGCTATCTACAATGCAGAACTTTGATGAGTTTATGAATGTAACTGAACCTACAATGACTGTTGGTACTCGTACTACTGGTACTCTTATGGCTTGGGGAACTGCTACTGCTGCTAATATGCAAATATTTGAACAAAACTTTTATAATCCTAGAGCATTTGGATTTATGGCTTTTGAAAATGTTTTTGATAATGATGCTCGTAATGAAGTTTGTGGATTTTTTAAATCTTATGCTTGGGGTCTTGAAGGAGAAATAGATGGAGTTAAAGGATTTGATGAAGATGGAAATAGTAATCTACGAATAGGGCTTCAGCTTGCTGCACGAGAAAGAATTGAAAAGAAAAAGACTGCTAAGACTTTTGCAGAATATCTTAATTATCTTGGTCAGCGTGCTTTATTTCCTGCTGAATCTTTTAGTAGTGCTAGTGAAAATATATTTAGTAGTGAAGCTCTTAATAAGTTTGAAGATAAACTTAGAGTTGATAATAGTTATAAGTTTTATACTGATGGTGAACTATTTGAAGATGGAACTAAAAAGATTTATTTTAAATCTAATGCCCGTATAAGAATTGAAAATCCTGATATGAAAACTTATGATTATATTCAAGGAGTTCCTAGACGTGGTAACGAAGACCCTCATGGTTGTATAAGAGTTTGGTTTGCTCCAGAATATGAAGAAACATATATTGGCGATAGGCTTGTAAGAAGTATTCTTCCTGGTACTTATGTTGCAGTTTATGACCCTGTTGGTATTGATAAAGATAAAAAAGAAATTACTGATAGACATTCTCATAATAGTATATTTGTTATTGAAATGCCTAGAGAACGTAATGGATTTAAACCTAAATTATGTGCTGCATATTATGGACGTACTGAAAGACTAGAAGAAGCCGATGAAAAGTTTTATCGACTATGTAAATGGTATAATTGTATTGGTACTGGACTTGTAGAAATAAACCGTGGTGAAACTGTTTCTAATTTTCGTAAATGGAAAGCTACTAAATATCTAGGTTATGAACCTTTATATGTTTGGGATTCTGCTGTTAAAGAAAAAGTTAGCACTAGTTATGGTTATAATATTGGTAGTGGTCCTAAGAAACTAGATGGTCTTCGTCTTCTTAAAGAGTTCTTATATGAAGTTATTGGTAAGAATGAATTTGGAGAAGATATTTATGTTTTTGAAAGATTTCTTGATTATCAAACAATTCTTGAACTTAAAAAGTTTAATGCTGAAGGTAACTTTGACCGTATATCTAGTCTTATACTTTTAGGTATATATTGGAAGTCTATTGATATTAAAGGTAAGCGAGAACTTGCTAGTCGTAAGAAAGTTACAGAAGAGAATGATAAAACAGATATTTTTAATAGACAATGGTTTTAAGATTAAACAAATAAAGATATGTATAATTTTGGTAGACTTGATTTCCCTAATCAGCATGTTAGTTATGCTGAAAAACAAGAAGTTGATTGGTATGCTAAGTGCTGTGATTATGTTATAGAAGCTGGTATTGCTTGTAAAGCTGATTTTAATGTAGAAGAAAAATTTAATATTCTTCTTGGCAATATTCCTAGAGAATATTATAGAAAAACTCTTAATCCTTATAATGAGAAAGATGAAAATCTAACTCGTTTTCCAGCTACTATGCGTAATTATGATATGATGAAAGGTATTATTAGAAGATATATTGGTGAATATATTAAGAATCCACATGATTTTATTGTTGGAGCTAATAATCCTGAAGTTGTATTTGCTAGAGATGCTGAACTTGGTAAACAAATTATGATGCTTGCTGAACAAGCTGTTGCTAAGAAGATACAAGAAAGTTATATGCAGTTTGTTAATGAAGGTAATAATCCTGAACAATTTAATCCTGAACAAGCTGTTGATATTGAATCTTTTATTAAAGAATTTAATGAAAATTTTATTGATGATATTAGTGCACAAGGACAAGATTTAATTAATGTTATTGATGACCTTACTGATGCTTTTACTATATACGCTAGAGCTTATTTTGAATTTGTTGCTTTTGGAGCTTGTTATACATATAGAGATGTTGTAGGTAGTCAATTAATTAAACGTATAGTTAGTGTTAGAGATGCTTTTCCTGTTCCTAATGATAATATGTTTGCAGAAGATTATGATATGTTTGCTGAACGTCGTATGTTGACTAAACAACAAATTATAGATGAATTTTATGAATATCTTTCTGAAAAAGAACGTGAAGCTCTTGATACATATTATCAATATAGTGCTACTACTTCTAGTGATAAAGCACTTTTAAATTGGGATAAATATATGTATTATTTTGGTGATATATGTAGTAAATTTAATAAAGATGATTTGCAACATATTAAGAACACTAATATAATGGCTCGTGATGCTAATAATGGTTTATTTGAAGTTTGGCATACTGTTTGGAGAGGTGAAATAAAAGAAGGTATTCTTACATATAGTAATGGAGCATTTGTTACAACAAGAATTGTTGATGAAACTTATCAGCTTAACCCTGCTGGTGGTGATATTAGTATTGAATGGGTGTGGCGTCCACAAGTTTATGAGAGCGTTAGAATTGGCTCTCGTGCTACAAGTATATATCCTTATAAGGCTCGTCCTATTGCTTATAATAGGAATGGTAAACTTCCTTATAATGGTATTGCAGAACTTTTGCCTGGTTTTGGAAGATTTAGTATTGTAGATACAGTTATCCCCTATCAAGTATTTCGTAATATAGTTTCTTATCATAGAGAAATGGCTATTGCTAAAAATAAGATGAATGTTCTTATGATTGCTAAATCTCTTCTTGGTAGAAAACCTGCTGAAACTATATATCGTATGGCTGCTGATGGAGTGCTTTATATTGATGATGAAGATGATGCTAATCTTGTTAAAGCACAAAATGTTCGTTATCTTGAAAGTCGTATGAATAATTATATTACTGAACTTGGGCAACTTATTCAAGAGATTGAACAGACTGCTAAAATGGAATGTGATATGACTCCACAACGTTATGGTGAGATTGCTAATAGTGCTGGTAAAGGAGTTACTGATGAAGCAGTTATTCGTGGAAGTATGGGTTCTGTTATTATTGAATTTATATTTGATAAAATGAGAGAACGAGATTATCAAGCTGAAATGGATTATACTAAACTTGCTTGGATTGATGGTCTTAATACTTCTTATAAAACTAAAGATGGTGATATTAGATATTTAAGTCTTGATGTTAATAGTCATATATTTGCCAATTATATTGTTACTTGTAAAACTTCTGTTAAAGAACGTGAGAAACTTGAACAATATAAACAACTTGCATTTAGTGCTGCTCAGAATGGTAATATGGATATGGCTAATGCTGCTATACGTGGAGATAATGTTGCTCAAATTAGTAAACTTATTGATAAGTATCAAAATATTCAACGTGAGCATGAACTTGATGTTGAACGTGTTTCTCAACAAACAGAACAACTTCGTCAAGAATTTGAACTTGCTAAGATTGATAGAAAAGCAGAACAAGATAGAGAAACTATTAGAGTTGAAAAATATCTTGATGGCCAAATTGAAGCTATGAAAGCAAATGCTAATATTATGAGTTTTGATAATGGTCTTAGTGATGCTGAAAAGAGTCAAGCTGAAGAACGTATGGAAAATGCTAGACTTAATCTTGAACGTAGTAAACTTAGTTTAGATGCTCAAAAGACTTCTGTTGAAGCACAACTTAAAGAAAAAGAATTAGCTGTTAAACTTAAAGAAAGTGATGATAAAGTCAAGATTGCAAAAACGAATAAAAATCGTTATGATAGCAAAAGTAAATAATCGGCTGTACTTCTAAATTTTGTTCATAATAGGGCTGGACTTGCTTGTGAAAGTAGGTTCAGCCCATTTTCATTTTTATTTACATCACATGAGCCATTTTAAGCTCATTCTAAGCACTTTATTCATTTCGTGATAGATTAATCATTATGATAAAATTTGATTCATACACGGCTTCTCTGAAAGCGACAGGTTAGGTTATCAGTAATAAATATCCTAGTTAGCAATAGTATGTTAGTCGGCAAATCGGCTTAAAGGTGAACATATTTTAACGATACAAGTAAAACTCGTATTATTATTATAGTTTATATTTGTGATATAGTAATTAATTAAAAACAAAGAGTTATGCCTAATTTTGATAGTTTTGGTTTTAATGGTGAAACATCTAATGGTGATGGAAAACCTACTGACGACATGACAGACCTTGATACAGGTAAAACAGGACAGTTAGATGCTGATGGTAATCCTATTGATGATATTACTAATAATGGTAATGGAGATGGGAATAGTGATTCTAATGCTAATAAAGATAACCAATCTTCATCCTCCACGGGGGGTAAGCCTAATGACAAAGCGAATGACGCTGATGCTGAACATGGTTTAGAAGAAGGTACTATTATCGAAGATGGAGATAATAAATATACTGTTGATAAAGACGGTAATCTTATTGACGATAAAGGTAATATCTTTAAAGCTAAAAACGAAGTTGCTGCTTATCTTAAAGAATTTGAAGTAGAAGATACTAAAGAAGAAAATACTATTGATGTTAAATCAATTCAAGAACTTGTAGGTGTTTCTGTTACTTCAGAAGATGGTAAAGCTGTTACTTTTGAAAATACTCCTCAAGGAGTTGCAAGTTATATTCAATCCGTTATTGATTTAAAACGTGACGAATTTGCTCAAGCTGGTGTTAATAAGTTATTTGAAGATTATCCTATTGTTGGTGATTTTCTTAATTATTATGTTGCAAATGGTAATTCATTTGAAGGCTTTGGTGAACTTCGAGATAGAAGCGGTATTGAAGTAGATGAAAATAATGTAAGTCAACAAGAAGCTATTGTTCGTGAGGCGTTTAAGGAATTTAATCGTCGTGGTAATGTTGATAAGTATATTCAATATCTTAAAGATAGTAACGAACTTTTCAATGTTGCTAAAGAAGAACTTGAAGCTCTTCAGAAAGCTGATAACGAAATGCGTGAAGCTAATGCTAAAGAAGCTATGCGAGTTAAAGCAGAAGAAGAGAAACAACTTGTGGAATTTTGGAATGGAGTTAAAGATTGTATTGATAAGCGACAGATTGCTGGTTATCGTATTCCCGAAACTGTTATTATTGAACGTAATGGAAAACAAATTTCTACTACTCCAGAAGATTTCTTCAATTATGTTTATCAAGTTGATGATAAAGGACTTTCTCGTTATGAAAATGATTTAATGAAGTTATCTCCTGCTGAAAGACGCGATGAAGAACTGCTTAAGGCTTGGCTTAAATATACAGGTAAAGGTTATGATAGTTTGATAGAAATGGCTGTTTCTGATAAAGAAGCTAAAAAGTTGAAACTTACTGCTAGTCAACGTAAATCTACAAAAGGAGCTATTAAGATAACTAAACCTGACAGTAAAAAAGATGCTCTGAAAGATGAGCGTTTTGGTTATTAACATAATAGTAAATTTGTAGATGAAAACATTACGTGTTATTGGACAAACTCGTTATGAAGATAGAGGTTATTCTAATGAAGAATCCATTGCTTATCTTCAGCTTCAAAAGCCAGAAGAAATTAATAGTTTTCTGACTTATAATTATGGTATGGATGATGACCGTTTTCCTTTAAGTTTTATTACTGAAGGTCAAGGTAGTCGTGGTATTAAAGATGTTGCTACTGTACAATGGACTTGGAAAACTATGGGTCGTATGAAGTTTACAGACTTTGTAACTTACTTTAATACTGCTGTTACTAAACCGGGTCAAAATGGTAGTGAATTTGAAGTTCATTTCTCTACTCATTGGTTTATTGAACAACATGGTCTTACTGCTCCCGATGGTGTTACTCAAGTTCGTATTCAGAAAGACTTAGGTGAATCTGCTTATGGTTATGCTTATCTTTTGAAACTTACTTCTCCTAATCCTGATGCTTATGTTGACCTTCAATGGTTGGATAAAGGTATGTATTGGGCTATGAGTGCTCCTACTGTTTCTGAATCTTATTCTAAAGGTAACAGAAGCAATACTATGGGTCCTGCTGGAATGACTTCTCAACTTGAGTTTTATCGTTATTCTAAAGAAATAGCTGGTAATCTTGCTAATGTTGTTACTCAATATCAATTCCAAAATGATAATGGTGGTACTTCTAATCTTTGGATTAACGAAGAGATGCGACAGTTCAACTTGCACATGAGAGTAATGAACGAAGAACGTTTGTGGAAGTCTGAATATAACCGTTTACCTGATGGTACTATTTCTTTGAAAGACCATGATAATGGTAAACCTATTCCTCGTACTGCTGGTATGTTAGAAATTTGTCGTGAATCTAACTACGATACCTATGGTGAAGTTCTGACTCTTAACAAACTTGAACGTACAATCGGTGATGTTCTTGACCGTGATACTCAAGATGGCAATAAGAATGTAGTTCTTATGGGCGGTAAAGGATTTATTCGTGACTTTGAAATGGCTATCAGAACTGATGCTAAAGAAAACGGATTTATTACACCTCTTGGTGAAAAGATGATTCAAGATAATGGTGATGGTCTTTCTTATGGACGTTACTTTAATAAGTATAAAACTCCAGATGGATATACTATTACTGTTATTCATAATGCTTATTTCGATAAGGGTACTGATGCTGAAGCTGCTAAGCAAAATGCTATGATTCATCCTACTACTGGCTTACCTATTACTTCTCATCAAGCTGCTTTGATTGATATGAGTAATTATAAAGGTAATCAGAATGTTCGTATAGTACGTCAAAAAGGACAGGCTTATAAAGCTAAAGTTATTGAAGGTATGACTGATATTCCTGCTTGCTGGGGATTGCCTAATACTAATCATGCAGCTACTGAAATTGATATGGCTCGTTATGAAGTTAAAGGCTCTATTGGTTTGCAGGTAGATAATACCACTAAGATGTTCTTATTGAAATGTGTATTATAATCATTTAAAAGAAGCTATTTAAGATATGGATTTTAACAAAGTAAATGAAGCTAATAAAGTAGGAGAAAATACTCCTGCTGCTTCTAATATAAATACAGATAAACAGGTTATACCCCCCGTAGAGGATGGAGTAGATAAACAGCCTGCTAATACAGTAGGATTTAGAGATGAAAGTCTTGATGAACCTTATACTGAAAAACGAACTATTACTATTAATTTAGTTACTAATTATTCATTATATCGTAGAGTTAATGATAAAACATTACCTAAACGAATGGATAAAATTGGTAGTTGTGTTCGTAGTTCTCGTACTCTTTCTTCTAATAAAGGTGAGATTGAATCTTATTTTCCTGCTTTAATTGGTCTTGCTCCTAATAATGAAAACTTTATTTCACGGGTTAAGGCTTATCTTAATAATATTAGTGTTTCAGTTGATGAACTAGGTAAGACTTTTGATATTTCTTTCTTTTGGAATCGTAAACGAGATTATCTTCGTTTTAGAGCTGAAGAAGAAGCTATTGAAACTGCTTATATGAATAGTGACCGTAAAGGAGTTAAAGAACTTAGAGAAGCTCTTGAAGCTAAGATTACTAAGTTAAATCTTCTTGAAAGTGAAAAGTATAAATATGGTTATCCTATTGTTCTTGATGATTATCTAATTTATCGTCATTGTTTATTATATAAAGATGTAGCTAAAGATATTGCTCTTATTAATTCTGACCCATCTATTAGATTTTATTTTAAAGATGACCAAAGAGAAGCTGAGCGTCTTGCTAAACATCGTCAGGAAATTAATTCTGCTAAAGGCAATTATGTTAAACTTCTCACGAATAGTGATTTGTTTGATGCTGTATTTATTCAATACTGTGTTGCCAATAATATTAATATTCCTAACGGTATGGCTATGGATACTGTTAATAAACAATCACATCTTGATAAATTTAGTACAAATGAACCTGCTAAGTTTAATAAACTTTGCAATGATAAAGATATTACTATTAAATCTTTAATTGAGGTTCTTATTTCTCGTGGAGAATTTATCAGAGCAATTCATAATCAGAATATTACTACTCCTGATGGTGAGTTCATTGGTGCTAATGTTAAAGAAGCTGTTACATGGTTTAAAAATCCTACTAATAGTGCTCTTGTTAGTGCTTATAAAAATAAACTTAAAAACATTTGATTATGAACATTGGGGAGATGCACGTAACGTTCAGAGAACTGGCACAACAGATGGGTATGCAGACCGTTCGTGCTATTCTCATGGAAGATATAGATATTTGTCTTAATGCTGCTATAATTGAAAAAGCTAGAAATGTAATAGTAGAAAACGTTGGACTTGTTCCTTATAATGATAAGGTTGCTCGACAAAATGCTTCTATTAGTCCTGTTAATGCTCTTAGAACTTTATACACAGCGGGTACTGTTAACGGCGGAGATATTACAGGTAATGGAACAGAAGTTGACCCTTATAAAATTAATATTGATAGCAACGGAATAATGCTATATACAGGCTTTCAAGTTAGTTATAACAGCAAGACAATTTATGATTGCAGAATTATTGAAGCTGAAGATTTAGGTCAAACGCTAAGAGATTTTTGTAATCGTGCTGCGAAAGATGCTCCAATAGTTACTATATTTGGAGATGAATCTGGTATTAATGTTAATATATATACTGGACGTAATAATACAGTTAAACCTCAATTAGTTAAATATCTTTATATCAAAGAACCTGCTAAAGTTAAGTTTGATGAAGATAGAGAAGAAGATTGGGTTAATTGTGATTTACCTCCTTATTTACATATGGAAATAGTTATGCGTGCAGTACAGATTTATCTTGCTAGTATTGGTGCTACTTCTAATGGAGCTGATAAACAAAGTTAAACTCTAAATTAAATTAAAAATGAGACAGTTTTTGTTAGCGGGCAATGTCGCTTATGGAGAGAACTTACCTCTTGCTGCTGGAGCGGTTGCTTTTACTTATCTTGCTAATGGCGAGGAAATGATTGACGCTAACGGTACTAAGATTACCGATAAGTTTTACATTAATCTTGGTCGTGAAGCAAATGGTCCAGTAGTTCTTCCAGCTTATAAGAAACATCTTACTTTTGTTAAAGGTGTTTATCAAGTTGCTACTACTTTCTCTGCTAATCTTACTATCGGAGATGTAAATGCTTATTCTGATTATTCTATCATGATTGTAAAAAAAGGATTAAAGTTCAATGAACGTAATCGTTGGACTGCTACCATTCATACTGGTCTTAATCCTACTGCTAATGATGTAGCAAAGAAATTAGCTAACCAAATTAATAATAATACTGTTGGACATGGTATTAAAGCATCTGTTGTTGATACTAAAATCACTCTAACTGCTGAGTCTAAAGGTATTGATTATGAAATTCTTGGAGCTGATGAATTAGTTGGTATAGCTGTTACAGTTACAGCTCACGGTTTACCTGCTTATGGTGATGCTGCTTATATTACTGATTTAGCTAATAAGGCTGCTGCTGATGCAGGTATTGAATATACTTACCGTGATACTTATACTGAACTGTATCCTGCATATCCTATTAATCCTTTGAAGCAACCTGATAGTGCAGATGTTGGATATACTATCTTTACTCTTCGTTTTGCTGTTCCACGTGAAATGAAAACTAGAGATGAAGTTGTTCATCAGATTGTACAAATAGCGTTTCCTACTAGAGCTGCTGCTATTGCAACTGTTGAAACTATCCTTAAAGCTATTGCTACTGAAAAAAAAGCATAACCTATTACCCGACTCGATTAGGTAAATATTAGGTAATATTAATCGAATAGGGGCTATTGGTATTAGCATTAGTGTTGATACTGATAGTCCCTATTCTTGTATCTATAAAAATGGAATTAATTCAAAATGCCTTTGAACAAGGTTTTATTCCCGGTATTGTTATTGTTATTTATCTTATAATTAATAAGATAATTGATAATAACAAAAGAAATCCTTTAGATGATATTGCCAAACTTCTTAACATAGTTACTAGAGATATTATTGAAAAAGATAGAGAAAAATCTAAAGCTGTTATTTCTATTACTATGGTTAATGCAGCTTCGGGATGTGCAAAGTTTGTTGCTTCAACTATTATTACTAATAATGTTGATAATAATCGTGACCAAATAGAATATAACGCTAGACATTTAGTTAATAGTGTTTATTATGATGCTTATTCTAAACTTAATATGTATCGTGGTGATGAAGATTATCTTAGTCATTATATGAAAGAAGAATGGAAAGAAGATATTTATGGTGATATTATAAATATTGTCTATAATAAAAATCTTGATTCTAATCAACGTATTCTTGCGTTTAATAAACGTATTGATATTAGAGTTAATGATTATACTGCTTATATTATTAATAAGGCATTTAAATAAGATGATATTATGATAAGAGGTTATATTAGTAATCCAAAACAGCTATCGAAAGAGATGCAATTGCGTATCGCAAGCATGGCTGAAAAACAGGTGAGAATAGCAGAATTAGGCTTCCCATTGAACGAAAAAAATTGGTGCAAACTAACACAAGGACAAATTTTAATTCAAGCGCTAGAAGCCTTAGAATTGCTTTCTGATGAGCAACAAAAATCAATTATTAATTCATACAATAACTTAATGTTAGAATGAGTGAACAAATAGATGATAATTATGTTAATGGTGTCTATGTAAAAGCTGATGGAACTGAACAAGTTGAGATTAATCCTCAATATGTTTATATGACTGTTCCTAGCAAATATGTTTGTGTTTATCATAAACTATTAGTTCTTATGGCACAATATGGACTTGATATGCTTAATGATTGTTCTGCTACTTGTAAAGGTAATAATAAAAATATTGTTACTTGTTGGAATATGTTTCAATCTGCTATGGCAGCATATCAACTTGGTCAAGATAAACTTGCTGAAACTCTTCTTAAATATATTAAAGGTCAACTTAATATTATTTATGAAGGTAGTGAACAAGTTCAGTATAGTGGTTCTATTACACTTCCTGTTGATGAAGAAGGCAAAATTCATGCAATAGTTAGTTGTGGAGATGCTCCTAAATTTTATGTTGACCCTGAAACTGGTAAACTTTGGGAGAAACGAGAAGAAGGTAAAGAATATAATGAAACTTATAGTCTTAGTGATGTTGATTATGATAATGAATAATGTGAATGTATTCCATCCTCTACGGGGAGTCTACACTATGAATTTAGTAAACCTAAAGAACGTATGAAAACAATAGAAGAAGAACTTGGTAAAGTTAGTCTTACTTGTAATGGTCAATGGAATGATAGACCTTATGAAAGACTATGTATAGTTCATGATGGTTTCTATGCTAGCTATATATCTCGTAAAGCTGTTCCTGCTGGTATTCCTTTATCTAATGAAGAGTATTGGCAGCCTATTGCTAAACTTCGAGAAAATTTAGTTATTGATTATGAAACTTTCAAGAAAGAAATATTAGAACTTATTGCTGTTGTTCAAAGAGGTCTTAAAGCTGCTAGAATTGTAGTATCTACAATGGAAGATAGAGATGCTCTTACTTGGGAACAGATTGGAGTAGGTTGTGAAGTTTATGTTATTGAAACTAAAAAGAGTTATATTCTTGATGAAATAACTCCTGTTACTAATGCGAAGAAATGGCATCTTGAAGCTGACTCTGAAATTGGTTCTAAATTTGTAGAATCATTTAGTGGTATGTTTCCAAGAGCAATTGCAGAACGTGCAGTTGCTGATGAATTTGGTATTAATATTCAAGATAATTATCTTCGTCGTAATGTTGTAGTTAATTATATGGCACAAGTGCTTAAACAGTATTTTGAAGATAATGCTGTTCAAATACTTGATGGTCAGATTACTCCTGAAATGCTTAGTGAATCTGTTAAACAAATGTTTACTGCTTCACAGATTACTAATGCAGCAGATGAAGAAGATTTAACTGTTGTTGATAATCTTCTTAAATTTGCAGATAAAGACTATAATACAAATGATTATAGCGGAAAGGCTCGTAAATATCTTCGTAAGAATATGATTAGCGGTGTTAATACTCTTACTCAAGATATGATTAACGAGCCTAATACTATTTATATACTTCAATATGATTATTGTTTAGCTGGACAAACTATTGAACTTCCAAATAATAGTATTATTCTTTGGAGAGGTGGTAGATTGTATGATGGTGCTATTGAATTAAATCAATGCAGGCTACTTAGTAATTATCGTCAAGAAGATATGTTTGATAAAGAATCTATATCTCTTGATGGAAATTGGGCTGTTGGTCAAATACTTTATCATCCTCTTGATTTAGGTGAAGATAATAAACAAGTTGAAATTGTTGGTTGGGGTGGTTCTTATACTAATGATTTTTATTGGTTTTGGGATGGTGCAAAATGGGTAAGTATGGGTTTTGATTTATCTGTATATCTTACTCGTGCTGAATTTGAAGCTTTCTTAGAGAAGTTAAGAGAAGAAATGGAAAAGTTCTATGCTTGGCTTCTTGGGGAACTTAAAAAGATTAATGACCATCTTGAAATTCATGACCAACAAATATCTGAATTACAACAAGATGTAATTGATATTAATACTAGAATTAATAATCTTATTACTGAATATAATGCTAAGTTTGAAGATATTTATAATAAGATTGGAGATTTAAATAGTAGTGTAGAAGGTAGTATTAATAATCTTGAACAATATATTAATAATAAGATTGAAGAGATTCTTAATAAGATAAACCAAAATGGTAGTAATATTAGTAATGAGTATAAACAATATTTTGAGAGTAATTATGTATCAATGTTTAAAAATAAAATTAAAGCTGGTACTAATATTACTTTCGTTGAAAATGATGATGGTACTATTACTATTAACGCTGCCGGCGGAGGTTCTGGCGGAGGTGGATTAACTGAAGAAGAAGTAAGAAATATTGTTAATTCTATACTTAATAATTATTATACTAAGCAAGAAATTAATGATATTATTGCAGGTCTTGGCGGTGGTGGTGGAACAGGTGGAGATGGTACTCATAATGTCATGTCTGTTACTCAACTTGGTGAAGCTAGAACAGGTAAATATCTTGTTATGAATAAATTTGCAGATAGTGAAACTAAACCTAGTAGACTTGATGTAGATTTTAATTCTCTTTATACCGATATTAAAAATAAATTAGTTGGAGAAGGATTTGGACAAGGTGGTGGAAGCGGAGAAGGTAGTGGTGGAGTTGCTGCTAGTCAAATTCAAGCTTGGATTGCTGCTGTTGTTCCTATTGGTTCTATTATGCTTTGGGATGATTCAACTCCTCCTAATGGTTGGGAAGTTTATACTGCTGCACAAGGACGTTTTGTTATGGGTTATATACCTAATGGTATTAATATTTATAATAATCCTAAACAAGGAAATCTTGATTGGAAAACAGTTCTTGAAAATATTAAAGATACTTATGATCCTGCTGCTCCCGGTCGTGATGTAAGCGCATATACATTTTATATTGGTGGTACAGATTTACCTCTTCATCAACATGCTGTTGCTGTTGGTAAATCTAAATCTGGTGATAATAGTAATCAGGTTATAGCACCTAGTAACTGGCGGTTTATATCAGGAGATTTAGATAGTCATGTTAAAAATGGTTATCCTTATGGTACTGATAGAAATAGACTTGATAATTTTGGTATTAATCGTTCTACTAATTGGTATATGACTGGACCTAATATTAGTAATAATGGTGAAATGACTTGGCAACAAATAAGTGGTAATAGATGGACAGGTGATTATCTTGCTATTAATAAACTTATGCCTACTATTGCTTTACATTATATTAAACGTGTTTCTAATCCGTGGTAATTATGGCTGAAGAAGAAAATGTTTTTGTTGGTACTAATTGTCAATCTTTTGACCCTAGTAAAGTTCAATGTGATAAAGAGGGCAATATGCCAATTCATATACTAGATAAGTATTGTGAAGAAAATGATACTAGATATAATATATATCCTTTAACTGTTATTCAAGCTATATTTGATGGTAAAACTGGTACTAGACTAGATAGAATACTTGCTGCTTGTAATAGTGTTTATTTAACTTGGGAAGGTACTTTTGCTGATACTGTTAATAAACTTGATAAAATTTATCGTCGTAAAGGATATATTATTACTTATCGTGATGCAACTAATATTAATTGGACACAACGATATAATAGTGATGATATTAGCGATGCTGCTTGGACTAATCCAGATAATTGGGAGGGATGGTCTTTTGATACTGTTATTAAAGATTTAGCAGAAGCACTTGAAGAGATATTTACTAATATAGGTGATTATAAAGACTTTCTTGATATTATTACTAGTTTTATTAATGAATTTGTTGTTAATGTATTTAATAATATTAATAACTATCCTAAACTAGTTGAAATTATTAAGAATAGTACAGTTGAAAGTTTGCCTATTATTATTAGAGATATATTTAATAATATTAATGAATATCCTGAACTTAAAGAGATATTTAATCAATATATTAAACAATGGACTGAATCTATCTTTAATAATATTTCTTCTTATCCTGCTCTTAATCAGTTTATAACTAATGCTATTAATGCTCATGTAGAAACTACTATTGGCAACATATTTAATAATATTGATAATTATCCTGCTATTAAAAATCTTATTGTTACTAATACTATTAACAAAGTAGTTGATATATTTAAGAATATTGGTCAATATCCGGAATTACAGGAAGCTATTCAGAATAATATTAATGAACGTGTTGATTATATATTTAATAATATTAATAATTATCCTGAACTTATTGGTATTCTTTCTGATTTAGTTTGTAATTGTGTTAAGAATATATTTGCTAATATTAATAATTATCCAGCTCTTGTTACTTGTATTAATAATGCTGTAAATAGTAGAGTTGATTATATTTTCAATAATATTGATAGATTTCCTATTCTTAAGAATCTTATTGAAACTAAAGTAGAAGCTAGAGTTACTTATATATTTGAACATATTAATAATTTTACTGAACTACTTAATGTTATTAAAGGTAATATAGAAAATATCTTTGATAATATTGATAATCATCCTAATCTTAAAACTGTTATTGAGAATAAGGTTGAAGCAACAGTTGAACATATTCTTAGTAATATAGATAATTATCCTATTATTAAAGAGAAGATTATTCAATTCTGTAATGAAGCTATTGAAGCTAAACGTGGTGTAGCAAATGGTATTGCTAGTCTTGATGGAGATGGTAAAGTCCCAGCAAGTCAATTACCTAGTTATGTTGATGATGTTCTTGAAGGATATTATGTTGATGAAACTCATTTTGCTGAAAAGTATATAGAAGATGCTCCTGTATATTATACTCCTGAAAAAGGTAAAATTTATGTTGATATAAGTGAAGATACTGAATATAGCGGTAAGACTTATCGTTGGTCTGGCACTAAATATTCAGTTATATCTGAAACTTTAGCTTTAGGTGAAGTTACAGGTACTGCTTATGATGGTGGTAAAGGTAGAAAAGCTACTGCTATAACTAATAGTTTGCCAAATACTATTGTAGATACTTTAGAATTTGGTAAAGCGTATGCTAATTATGTACAATTAAAATATCATTATTATAGTAAACAATTTGCAACTACTCAAGGAGATGATCATTATGAAGCACAGCCTTATGGTCATGTAGATATACCTATTGCTACTACTGCATTAGCAGGTGCTATGTCTGCTGCTGATAAAGTTAAACTTGATGAAACTTTACCTAATCAAATTACTGAACTTAGTAATAATGTTTATACTAAAGAAGAAATTAATAATAAGTTTGATAATGTACCAACAGTAGAAAATACTTATACTAAAGCGGAAGTTGATAAAGCTATTGCTGATGCTATTAAAGCTTTAATTCCTGATGGTTATGAACTTGTTATTAAAAAGAAAACAACTTAATATTAATCATGGTGGTACTGAATAAGTGCCACCATTTAAAGTTTATAAAGTTATGCAAGATATTAATCAACAATTATATGAAAATAAAAGTACACCTGAAGGATTTATTCCTGTTTATGGTGTAGTTGTTACTGTCCCTACTGGAGTATATACTAATGGACAAAAAGAATTTACTTGTGATAAAACTTTTGACGAAGTAAAAGAAATATTATTAAAAGGTGGAAGCATTATTGCTATTGATAATAACAATAGTAGAATTAATTTTGATAGAATTGTTATAGGCGCTCATAATATTAGTGCTACGATTACTTATTTTTCTGCTGGTGGAATTAATAAAATTGATTTAAGTTGGGATAAAGGTATAGCTAGAGTTGGTGGTGAAGAAACTAAAAGTATTAATACTTTTGTAGCTATAAATAGTAATTCAATTATTAAATCTTATGATATTGGAAGTATTACTATATTATTAACAAATAGTGGTAGTAAAGAAGAAGTATTAGCTGCTATTAATTCTATTTTTACTAATTTTGCTGGATTTGCTACAGCCATTGGTAAACCTAATTCTGTATTTCATAATGGTAAATATGGAACATTTAATGTTAGATATATAGATAATATTATAATTATTCAATGGAGCAATGCTAATGCTATTCATCATGTTGCTTTATCAGAGGATGGTTCTTATGTTTATAATACTATTCAAATAGTTGACCAAACTCTTTATAGATTATCTGCTCTTACTGTTGAGCCAATAGTTAATCCTAAAATATGGATTGGTACTGCTACTCAATATGCAGCTATTGCTCAAAAAGATAACAATACTACTTATATAGTTAAATCAGAAGCTTAATTTATGGCTATATATCAAGGAGATATTGGAATACATGATATTAAACTTGGTAGTATAGATGTATTTGAAATATATCAAGGTTCTAAACTTGTTTATCCAGAGAATACTGAAGTTACTATTACTTTTAAATTGAATGTTTCCGGAACTGTTACTATTAATGGTTATACTCCTGTTATAAGTGAAAACAATACTAAATTTGTATTTACTATTCCTGTTAAAACTGATTATACTGCTAATATTACTGCTGAACATTATAAATCTAAAACTATTAGTGGTAACAGTGGTTATTTACCTATAACTCATAATGTAGAATTAGAATGGGAACAAAGATTTATTTCTTATACTGTTACTTTTCCTACTGATGGAGTTAAAGTTTTATTTGATGGAATAGAAAAAGGAGTTATAACTAATGGTAAGTTAGTTGTATTAATTGATGATACAGAAGCTAAAGATAGTTATACTGTTACATTTGAAGGTAGTAAAGCTAGTATATATGATACTAGTACATTAACAGTAGTTGATAGTGCTATTGCAAATACAGGTGGAAGTTATGATTTAAAACTTCCTACTAGTTCTGTTAAAAGTGGATATAAGAGAACTGACTATGCATCCTCCACGGGGAGTATAACCAAGGGTTCTACTTATGCTGGAACTTGGATTGAAACTGTTGTTAATCTTACTGCTAGTTTTACTAGTTCTACTACTTTAGGTAGTATAAGTAATAATGTATTAACTATACCTAATAATGAATCTACTAATACTAAAAATGGTACTTTAACTGTTGTATTTACTTTAGAAAATAAACAAACTAAAGAAGTTAGTACTGCTTTAAATCAAGCTGCTGGAGCTAAAGTTTATACTAATTGGGTATTAGATTTACAAACTGATGGAACTAGTGTTGAAGCTAAAGGCGGCACTAGAACTATTACAGCTAATATTGCCCGTAGAACTTATAAATGGAATAATACTGGTACTGTTTATAGTGAAACTGCTACTCCTACTCTTAGTATTAGTGGTAGTGCTAGTCTTAGTGGAAATCAAATAAAATTTACATCAAACGAAAGCGTTTCAGCCCGTTCAGCGACACTTACAGCTAGTTATGTAGGATTGTCCAAAACGGTTACGATAACGCAACAGGCAAGCGCAAAAGTGTATTCAGCGTGGTCTGCTTGGACTGTTTCTATCTCGGCAAGCACGCAAACGATAGCTGCAAGTGGTGGTTCATCTACGATAACTACTAATGCTAGTCGTTCTCGTACTTGGACTTGGAATGGAGTTGGTACTACACATACTGATACAGAAACTGCTACACCTACACTTAGTGGTAGTGCTGGTGGATTTACTTTAAGTGGTAAAACTGTTACTGCTAGTAACAATACTACAACAAATAGTCGTAGTATAACTATTACTGCTACTAGCAATAGTGTTTCTAAATCTATTACTATAACACAATCTGCTGGTGCTAAAGTTTATGGTAATTGGTCTAGTTGGACTGTTAATATTAGTGCTGATAAAACTAGTATTGGAGCAACAGGTGGAACAGCTATTATATCAACTAGTGCTAGTAGAACTAGAAGTTATACATGGAATGGTGTTGCCGGTTCTGGTGGTACAGAAACTGGAAATGGAAGTCCTGCATTAAGTAAAGTTAGTGGAAGTGGTAATTGGACTAGTCCTAAAGTTACTTATGGAAATAATACTAGTACAAGTGGTAAATCAACTGTTATTCGTGCTACTATTGATTCAACTACTAAAGATATAACTATTAGTCAATCTGCTGGAGCTAAACAATATAGTGCTTGGTCTGCATGGACAGTTAATATTTCTAATAGTGGAAATGTTGCTCCTAGTGGAGGTAGTTCAAATATAACTACTTCTGCAAGTAGAACAAGAACTTGGACATGGAACGGAGTTAGTGGAAGTGGTGGAACTGAAACAGGAACTGGAACTCCTACTCTTAGTAAAGTTAGTGGTGCTGGTTCTTTTGCTAGTAATAAAGTAACTTATGATAATAATACTTCTACAAGTGCTAGAAGTACAGTTATTAGAGCTACAATGGATTCTGTAACTAAAGATACTACTGTAACTCAAAATGCTGGTTCTAAAACTTATAGCAGTTGGGGAGCATGGTCTATTAGTTTAAGTGCTAATGTAACAACTATCACTGCTGCTGGTGGAAATGCTACATTATCTACTTCTGCTACTAGAAGTCGTACTTGGCAATGGAATGGTACAGGAACAACTTATACTGAAAATGCTAGTGGTTCTCCAACATTAAGTAAAGTTAATGGTGCAGCTTCTTTAAGTGGTTCTACTGTTAATTATGGTAATAATACTTCTACTAGTTCTCGTAGTTCTGTATTTAGAGCAACTATTGATAGTGCAACTAAAGATATTACTATTAGTCAATCTGCTGGTAGTAAATCGTATGGAAGTTGGTCTAGTTGGTCTGTATATTGTAATGCTAGTAGTTATACTGTTGCAGCATCAGGCGGTTCTGTTACTATTTATTATGGTGCTTCTCGTTCTCGTACTTGGACTTGGAATGGCGTTGCAGGTTCAGGTGGAACTGAAACAGAAAATGCTACTCCAAGTCTTAGTGCAGGAAGTGGTGGTGGAACTTTAAGTGGTAGTACTTTAAGTTATAGTAATAATACTAGTACAAGTGTTAGAAGAACTAGAGTTACTGCAAATTATAATGGTGCTATTAATTTTTGCGATATTGAACAAAGAGCAGGTAGTAAAGTTTATGGTAGTTGGTCTGGATGGTCAGTAAGTATTTCTGCTAGTCCTACTAATATTGCTGCTGCTGGAGGCAGTTCTACTATTACTTGTAGTGCTGTTCGTAGTAGACAATATACTTGGAATGGAGTTGGACAAAATTTTCCTGAAACTGAAAATGGTAGTCCTACATTAAGTAAATCTGGAGATGGCACATTAAGCGGTACTACTAGCGGTAGTAAACTTACTTATGGTAATAGAACTACTACAACAAGTAGAAGTACAACTGTTACTGCTACTTATAATGGAGTTAGTAAATCAATTAATATTACACAATCTGCTGGTGCTAAGTCTTATGGTGCTAAAGTATATCATACTAAATATTATGGTACTAATCCTGATGGAAGTGGATTAGATTTTACAGGTTATCCTTATACTAATGAAATTGATACAGTTGCTGATGCTAATACTATATCTATAAGTGTTTATTATAGGTTATATACAACTCAACTTTGGACTTGGAATGGTGTTGCTGGTTCAGGTGGAACTGAAACTGTATATTATAATCCTGATTATGTAAATGTAACAAATAAAGTTAATTGTGATGTATCTGTTGCAAATGCTTTTAATTATGTTAGTATGATTATAATAACATTTAAACTATCCGCAAATGATTCTAATACAGCAAGAGAATATAAAATTGAATGGAATTGGCTAAATCATAATGTTATTACAAAAGGAACGCAAAGAGCAAATCCTGTACGTGGTAGACTTGTTATTAAAAATGATTATTTTACTAGTCAAAATGTTGCTTTACCTATTTATTTAGATAGTGAAAATGTAGATTCAATATATAAAGGAGAAACAAGTTATAATGATATTAAAAAAACTCCTATTGGTGTTTATGTATATATTCCTACTAATATTTCTATAATGAACGCTGGTAAATTGCAATTTTGGTTTGAAAATAAAGATGGAAGTAGTAATAAATATACTTGTACTTTAAGTAGTGTTAGCACACCTATGAATAATGTTTCTGTATCTAATAGTAATAATATTATTAGTGTTACTGCTAATACAACTACTTCTTCATTTACTATATTATGTCAATTTGCTATAACTTCTAATAGTACAATATTTAATGTAGGAGTTTTAATTGAACCATGATAAGAATACCATTTAATATAACAATATTACTAATACTTATATTGTTTATTTACTCATTAAAGTTATTTAAATTAATCACATAATTATGAACAATAAACAACTATATGAAAAACTAGGTCAGAATAGTTATGATAAAGTATTTCCTATTACTTATCTTCAAAATATTCTTGACAAAGATACAAACAATGATTTAACTGTTGTTCTTTCTAGGTTTAATCATTTATGGATTCCATATCAAGGAACTAGAGTTAATACTCGTAAAGCTGTTCCTGCTATTTTTAGACGTAATAGTCTTACTATTAGTTATTATGATGCTGAACATAATCTATCTGTAACTGAAAGTTATATAGGTAGTAATCTCCAAGCTGGAGTTGAAACTAGTTGGGTTTCTGATGATAATTGGACTAAAATTCTTAGTGAGAAATATCTTGAAGAAAGTGGAGCTAAAATTCCTATTGCTGATGGTACTATTGATTGGGATATGCTTAATGAAGCTCTTAAACAAATGATTGTAGGAGATGGTAAAGTTAATATTATTAATTATCCTGATGAAGAAGATATTACTCTTCAATTAAGTCCGGGTTGTTGTAATGTTAATCGTCTTAGTCTTAAAGATAGACCTTATGAGCCTGAATATAAAAGTGGTAAAGGATATAAAATAGTTCGCAAGGTTTTACTCCCCGTGGAGGATGATGCTAGTAATGCAGAACAGCTTTTATTTGATGGTTTTCTTGATGATACTTATTGTGAACAATATGGTCAAATAATTCTTAATACTGATAAGTATGAAGTTATTAGAACAGATTTAGGTAATACTGCTGGTATTTATTATGATACATATCATAAATTATTTGTTCTTAGAGTTAAGACTATTCATGATGGAGTTGGTTTTTATAATTATTACACTAGATGGACGATTGTAGAACCTACTGATAGAGTTCATCCTCTACGGGGGGTCAACACTCCTGTCTATGGAAATAGTGAAGATTATAATATTTATAACACTTGTCTTTCTGATGAACGTCCAAGACTTGGTATTATATATATTAATTCAGTAGATAATATTAAATATTATTTTAATGAAGAAAATTTAGTTCAAGTTAAGAATAATATTTATCTTAATTATAAAGCTGTTATTACTCAAGATATGATTAACGAAGCAAATACTCGTTATATTATTCGTTATGCTTTTGATTTAAGTGGTAAAACTATTACAATGCCTGTTGGTTGTGAACTTGTATTTGAAGGTGGTATTATTGAAAATGGTACTATTAATTTAAATGGTTGTAAGCTTGCAGGTATGATAGGTCAAGAGTCTGAATATCTTCATAATGTAACTTGTAGTAATTGGGCTGTTGGTCAAATTGAATATCGTAATGGAAAGATTTGTTATTGGAATGGTACTGAATGGAGAGTAATGGGAGATACTTCTTCATTTGATAGTTATACTAAACAAGAAATTAATAACTTGCTTAAAAATTATTATACTAAGTCTGAAACTTATAATAAAGAAGAAGTTAATAATTTGCTTAATGAATATGTTACTAATGATACATTTAATAACTTTAAAAAAGAAATAAATCAAACTATTACTAATAGTGTTAATCTTGATAAGATTCAAAAAGCTATTAATGATGGATGTGGAGTTAATATGACTATGCCTAGTGCAAATAGTAATAAACTTAGTCTTCCAATTTGGACAGGAACTGCTACCCAATATGCAACTATTACCCCGGTTGCTGGAATGACTTATAATATTATTGATGAATAATGAGTTTAACTCTTGGACGTCAAGGAGGAATTGCTCAACCTCTTAAGAAACGGACAGTAGGTCAAATTAATATTGCTCATGTTTATGATGGTGCTAATCATATTTGGCCTACTTCTGTTATTCATCTTAGTGATTTTACTAGTGTCCAACTTAGATACATTTGGGGTAGTGATGATGGTCGAGATTTGGACACTAAATCATATTATGTTAATTCTCCTATTAATAATTTAAACTATGTAGCTGTTGGTTGGTCTTGGAATTCAAGTCAAATTCCTTACCTATATTGGGGTGACGATAATACTGACTCAGGTGCTGAATGTGTTATGTTTAATATTGAATCTATGATTGACCTTGAAGATAAAATGCCTGATATAATGAAAATGAATCTTTGTGCTAATTGGTTTGGAAGTTTAAGTAGAGGTCATGTTACTGTTGAATGTACTGCTTATAAAGGTGGGGTTATTGTTTATGCTTGGCAATTAGAGAATCATGAAATTGATGTTGATAATAGAGGAATGTTTATTTTTCCTTTGGCTGATGGAACTATTAATATGCCTGATGGACATGGTAGTTATAAAGAATGTTGGTATGGTGAAGTTATTAAAAGAGTTGCTAAATCTAATAATGAAGTAAAATATTTTAGAATTAATCCTGTTAATGATAAAACTATTGGTTTAGATAATATTAAAATAATTCGTCATGGTGGTGGTTATATTCATCGTGATGGTTATTGTTGGTATGAAAATAAACCTAATGATAAATATAAAGTTTGGAATAATCAAGTTAATACAACTGGTACTCCTTTAACTCTTGATAAACCAACTCTTAATATAACTAGTGATGATAATTATAGTTATGAATATCATACAGTTTTATTAAATGAAGATAATACTGTTTATAATGATAATTATACTGATAACTATAAATTTAGATTTGGTTTTGTTGCAGGTAATTCTGAATTTAGAGGACAACAAGCTATTCAATGTTATGTTGGTACACAAGGTGGTAAAGCTGATGATGGTAATACTTCAATAGGTGAAATAAAATATACTAAACTTAATAAAATTGGTGAATTGACAATATATAGTCCTATTGAAAGTTAAAATAATGTTAATGACCAAACAAAGATAACGGTTTAAGTGCTATAGATTATGTAGTTTAAACTACAAGTATTAATCTATTTTTTTAACTTAAACCTTAATTTATTATGCAAGTAATTGAAAAAGTGAAAGTTGTTCCAGAAGGCTATAATGGTGCTGGAATGAATTATGACGGTGGTAATCGTCGTGATGTAAACGGTAAGGCTAATGCAGGTTTAACTCTTGGTATTATCGGTACTGCACTTGGTGCTTGGGCTTTGTTTGGTAATCGTCGTTCTGCTGGTGCTAGTATTTTAGGTGGCGCTGGTGGTGGAATGTTAGGTGATGGCTCTACTAATATTAACGTACTTGGTGCTACTGCTGGTAGTGGAAGCGGTGCTCCTACTGCTTTTCAAGCATGGGAAAAATCTTGTGAAGATACTTTAGCTCTTCAAGGTGGTCTTTATCAATGGGCTTTGACTCAACAGAATCAACGTTTTGAAGATAGAGAACGTCTTAATAGTGAATTGTTTGGTGTTTATATTGATGGGCGTAATCGTACTGATGCTCTTATTGAGAAAAATAACACTGACCATTTTAATCTTTACAAATATACTCGTGATGCTGATGATGATATCCGTAAAGAGTTATCTGATTTGAAAGCTGAATTAGCTGTTACTAAAGCTATTCGTCCTTATCAAGATAAACTTATCCAATGCGAAATGGAAAAGATGTTTACGGCTGGTATCAACTATACTGATAGAAAGACTTGTAATGTTATCTATGGTGTAGTTACTCTTCCAAATGAACCTACTGTTACTGGTCTAGTTGGACGTAATGCTTATGGATGTTTACCGTGTGGTTTTACTCAACCTGCTAGCGGAACTCCTGCTCAGTAATATTACTAAGTTTGATTAAGAATATAAAATTGAAAGAGATATGATACCTGTTAATCAATTCATACTAGGTAGTAGTGACCCTTTGCTATATCCTAGTGAAAAAATGACTAATAGCATTGATGAACAAATTGCTTTTCTTCAAAGTCAAAAACAAGCAATTAATGAAGCTTATCGTCGTAATGCTATCCCTAATGCAAATAATGGTACAACTCAAAATCAGCAAGTTATAACTCAAGGAATTTGGGATGCTATTGATGCTGAAATTGCACCACTTACACAAGAACAACAAAATATGCTTCTTAGTAACCAAGATTATGTAAATAACTATAATGCTTTACAAAGTATGGTTCAAGCAGAAGTTCTTAATTTAGTTAGAGGAAAAATCGAAGCTAGTGCTGATGGTAAACATTTACTTGAAGAACAACTTAAACTTGTTAAGTTACTTAAAAGTAAAATTGTTGAAGTTACTAACAAAGAAATGGAATTGTTTAAAGCTTTTAAAGAAGCTAGTAAAACTAATCCTAATTTAACTTATGAAGAATTTTTAAAGAAGTAATATTATGGTTGAAATTGGTAATGTTAAAGAGGTTATTAAAGATTATATTATTAAACAATTAGTATCTATGGGTGAAAGTTCTCCAGCTATAAGACTTTTAATTCCTTTAGCTAAAAGAGCAATTACTAATAATATTAATAGTTTTGATAAGTTTTTAAAACCTATTGCAGATAAAGATGGCATGATTGATATTGAAGGTATATTTGATGAAGAAATGGAAGTTATTAATAATATTGATAATTTTAATTTTGATATACCTTTTATTGGTGGCGGTAATATTTCTAAAGGTATTATATCTCTTGAAGTTCCTTATGTGAATAAAATTGTTGCTCTTAATCAAACTGATTTAGAAATTTTAAAAGAATCATTAATCAGTTTAAAAACAAAGTAATATTATGAGAGAAATGCCTTACATTCAACCTTACCATGTTGGTAATCGTCGTGGCGGTAATCAAAATATTCTTGATGAATTTCGTGAATTTCTTGATGCGCGTGGAGGACGAGGCGGTCGTGGTGGTAGAGGTAGTATGAGAAATCGTATTGGCTATGATACTTACGATACTTATGGTCGCTCTACTAATAAAAATGACCGAGAAGAAAAGATTTTAACTATGCTTATGAGCGGTGGATATAATGACGATGGCTATCATTTTAATGAGTATGAAGCTAAAGAAGTTGTAGAACAAATGTATCATGTTAAAGACAATAAGAAATATATTGGTGAAAAATATGATATGAATAAAGCTCATGAGATTTGTGAACGCTATAAAGAAGTATTACCTAATGATGTTGAACCTTGTGATGTTTATGTTGCAATTAATGCTCAATATCATGATTATGCTAAATTATTTGAAGAATGGTTTGGTGGTAATATAGATAATAAAGTGTTTGAAAGTGCTATTACATTTTGGTTTAAAGATGTAGATTTTGATGGTGATAAAGTATGGGAATATTTTCACATGAATAACTAATCATTATTGTAAAACTGTAAAAGGGAATTATCTTCGGATAGTTCCCTTTTTTATTTATCTAAATTTTAGTATGGACAAATTTATTGATGTAATTGTAGATGGTATCCTTAGTAATTTTGACTTTGGATTTATGTTTATTGTTAATGTTCTAACTTATATTATTATTAAAACTATTGATTATTTTAATGGTGATAATAAAGTTCCTACTTGGCAAAAAAGATGTGTATTAGTTATAAGTATTGTTACTATGGCTGGTATTTATATTGCTGCTGGATATGATAATACTATTATGCTTGTTAATAGTGCTGTACTTGCTCCTGTGTTTTGGAGTTGGGTTGTTAGTCCTATTCTAAAGAAACTTGGAGTTGGCTATAAAGATATTGATAATACTATTGGTTAAGATTGTATAAGATTGATTAGCTAGGTTTGATTGACTGATTCAAGTCTACTCCACCCTCTACGGGGAGTATAGCTTGCCAAATTTGGCTAGTTTTAAGCCTAGCTGATTAACTGTACATGATTTAATGAAAGTCTTGTTATGAGCCTAAAAAGTGGCTCTATGAACGTACATAAATATTTACAATATTAAATTTCAAAATAGTAAAGTTATGAGAGTTATTAAGACTAAACATTTTCCTTTTAATGGTTATAAAGCTATTAATATTTTTGGTATTATATTTACTAAAGGAGAATTAAGTAATAAAGAACTTAATCATGAAGCTATTCATACAGAACAAATGAAAGAGATGTTATATATCTTTTTCTATATATGGTATGGTGTTGAATATCTTATTATAAGACTATTTCATATTAAACAACATGATGCTTATAAAGATGTAAGTTTTGAAGAAGAAGCTCATATTAATGATGATAATCTTAATTATATTAGTAAACGTAAACATTATACTTGGACTAAATATCTAGGTATTAATAGTTCTAAAACTGCTTAATTAAAAAAATGTTAATAATATTGTTAAACTACTTGTTATTAATAATATAATTTATATTTGTAACAAACTAAATTCTAAAGATATGGAAGATGATAAAAGAGTTAATTATAAGTTAGATGCTATTAATAAACTTATTAATAATCTTAAACTTAGTATTTCAGGTAATAAAGAGCATAATGAGCTTGGAGAGAATAATGTTATAGTTAATCTTGATGAGATTAGTCAAAAGATTACTGAATTACATGAAATGGTTAAAGCTGAATTTGATGAATTTGAAAATCAACATAAAAGTGAATCAGATGAAACTCAAACTCTTCTTAATAATCGTTTTGATAAAATTGATGCTAAATTAGATAATATTAAAGCTGCTGTTGATAGTATGAAAACTACTATTGGTAATAAACTTGATACTGTTAATTCTACTATTAATAAAGCAAATACAGATATAGTTGCTGCGATTAATGCTATGAAAACTAGTAATGATACTAAAAACGATGCTATAATTACTGCTCTTCAAGGACTTGTAACTAAAGTTAATCGAAATACTAGTAATATTAATTCTCTTAACGGTCGAGTTGATGCTCTAGAACAAGCTTAACATGAATTTTAATTTAGTAGAAATGTATAATGGCTTGTTAAGATTTAATAAGCATATACTAAATGAACTTGCAGAAGGACTTAAACATCTACCTAATTTAGATGGAGTATCTAAAGGAGATAGTTTAATTATTAATGAACAAGGTAATCCAGCTTGGGGTTCTGTTGCATTTATTCCTACTTTTGAAAATGCTGCTTATGGTATTGAATGGACTAAAGATGATAATGATATAATCAGAATTGGTAATGCTAAATTTCATAGAGAACTTCCTATTCAAAATAGACTTAAAGGTTGTGTCTATAATGAAAAGAAAATCAGTTATTTCCTTAATCCTACGGGTTGGGCTAAACCTCTTGAAAATGGTTTTGTTCCTCCTCTTGATGGAAGTGATGGCGATGTTGGGGTAAGAGTTCCAGAGTTTTATATGTGCGTTAAAGATACTGGTACTAAATATCAACTTTGGATAAGTGATTTTAATATTGATGGAACATTTACTAGAGTTCATCCTTTTATTATAAGTCATACTAAAACTATGACTAGAACTAGAGAAGATGGTAAAGAAGAAGTATTTAGTGCTTGCATTAAACATGATAATACCAGATATTTAGGAGGAAATAAAAGTTCTTCTGTTGTTGCTACTAAATTACAAGGTAGACCTAGAACTGGTATTAATTATGATAAAGCAAATGAATTTTGTGCTAATCGCGGTGATTGGATTACAATGATTGATTATCTTGAATATTGTGCTTTACAGGCTCTTTGTTATATTGAGTATGCTAATTTTGATAATCAATCTGCATTAAATACTAATTTAACTAGTGAAGGATTTAAACAAGGAGGTCTTGGTGCTGGTGTTACAAATTTAAATTGGGAAAAATGGACAGCTTTTAATGGTAATAATCCTATTGTACAAACTTATTGGACTGCTGAACATAATATTGGTAATGGTAGTACAAATGGTGATCATTATGAACTAGGAAATTATAATGCAGATGGAAGTAATTTAAATACTCATCCTGCTGTTTATCGTGGTATTCTAAATTTCTTTGGTGATATATGGACATTTGTTAGAGATGTAGCTATTATTAATAAAGATACAAATTATAATAGTGTTTATCTTCTTAAAAAAGGTGTTAATCGTTCTGATATTACAATAGATAATATTCAAGATAAATGTTATTTTATAGGTGACCAAGCTAATACTAATAATTTTATTACTGAATTTGATTTTAGATTTGGTCCTTATTTTGTTCCTAATAAAGCTGGAATTAATAAAAAAGCTGACTATGATTGGAAAAAAGGTAATGATGTACAAGATACAGATAAAGCTGTTAATGTGCTTCTGCTTGGCGGTTGCGCTGGTAACAGTTTTCAGGCTGGCTCTGGTCACTTTCATTCTGGTTGGGTTCGGTCGGGTTCTGATGCTAATGTCGGCTTCTTTACCACAGTTAAGCTTGATTAAATAAGTCCACGTGGAACTGTTGCTAGGAGTAGTTGGTTAATTAATTTGTTTTCTGTTTTTGCATTTCTCGATACTACTCCTGCAACAGTTTATTATAATAATATTAAAGGTTATATTTCTTAAGATGATTGACATTTAGATACAGTGCTTCTGCTTAGCAGTAACGCTAATAACAGTTCTAAAGCTAGCTCTAGTAACTTTAATTCTAATTGAGTTCAGTCAGATTCTAATGCTAATGTCGGCTTCTTTATATAATTCCTGAAACTAATAAATATAAGATTAATATAAATATTATTTTGGGAAATATAACCTTACCTCTTGGTAAAAGATAACGTTATTTAGAAACTAAAAGTGTTGGTAGTGATATTCACGAAGGCTCTTATATAAATTATATAAATATGAAAAGATATAGTGGTTTACATGATAAGCTATGTACTATTGAAAATATTGAAGTTGCTGATGATAATGCAAGAAAGAATAAAAATAAGAAATATGGTATTAATAAACATGATAAAAATAGACAATATGAAAATGAAGATTTAGTAGATAAACTATTTAATCTTAAATATAAAACTTCTAAATATAGTCTATATAAAATATATGAACCAAAAGAACGTATTATTTATAGACTTCCTTATTATCCAGATAGAATTGCTCATCATGCTATAATGAATGTTGTAAAATATATTTGGACAAAAAGTTTTATTCATAATACATATAGTTGTATTGAAGGTAGAGGTATTCATCTTTGTGCAAATAATCTTAAAAGAGATTTAAGGAAATATTCTAATGAAACTAAATATTGTCTTAAATTAGATATTAGGAAATTTTATCCTAGTATTCCTCATAATGGTCTTAAGAAATGTATTAGAAAGAAGATTAAAGATAAAGATTTTCTAATGATTCTTGATGAAATTATTGATTCTACTGATAATGTTCGTGATGTTTCTTCTAAATTAACTAATAAGATTGGAATTGGAGTTCCTATTGGTAATTATCTATCTCAATACTTTGCTAATCTTTATCTTAGTGAACTTGACCATTTATGTAAAGAAGAACTTAAATGTAAATTCTATTATCGTTATGCTGATGATATAGTTATTTTAAGTCATGATAAAGATTTTCTTCATAAAGTTCTTATTTATATTAAATTATATATTCATACTATTGGATTAAAAGTTAAAGATAATTATCAAATATATCCTGTTGATAGTAGAGGAATTAATTTTGTTGGCTATGTATTTTATCATACTCATACTCTAATTAGAAAATCTATTAAATATAAAATTATAAGACTGGTAAATAGTTATTTAAACAGAGAAATTGATAAAAAAGAATTTAAAGTTAGAATGTGTGCTTATTATGGATGGCTTAAACACGCTGATGCTAAAAATCTTCTTTATAAAATTCAAAGTCTTACAGGTTCAGATATTCTAATTGGAATGGTAAAAGAACTAATATTACTAAATATTATGGTAAATACGTTAGAATAATTCAAATTATTAATTATGCTAAGTATTTTAGAATTAATTTTATTAGAAATGGTAAAGCTTATTACGCTGATAGTAGAGATAAAACTCTATTTTATTCTATACATAGACTTAATCATTTTCCTATTAATTTTAAAATTACTAAATATGATTGGCGTATTTATACTAAAAATAGAAAAGAAAATATTAAACCTCAAATATAATATATTATGACTAAAGATAAACTTAAAGATGATATTATTAGAACTATATACTGTTTAAATAGTGATATATCTAATAAAGATAGAAAATTACTAATTGAATTATTAAATTCTATTGTTGATTATACTAATAATACTGAACTTGAACAAGATGTTAAAGTTATAAAACAAAAACATAACGAATTAGCTGAAACAGTTAATGAACTTAAAACTAAAGTTGAAACATATTCTAATAAGATTAATGAACTTGAACAAAGAGTTCATCAATTAGAAAACGCAAGTCAATCTTAACATGGCTAGTCTTAATCAATTAGTTAGTGAATTTGCTCATGCTGTTGGCAATCCTAATAGTATTCCTCTTAGACGTAATCTTCGATATGCTATTCTTCATGGTCGTAATGAACTAATTCGTAAAAGTTATGAAAATCATAAATATGTTGATAAAGGTTTGCAACAACGTATTCGTGTTTCTATTATTAATGTTCCTGATGGTGACCTATATAATAGTCAAACTCTTGGGCTTCCTGCAATTAAACGTACTAAACAAGAAGTTCCAAAGCCAGTTAGACTTATTAATAACTTACCTTTCCAATCAATTAGAACTACCGGACATTCTGGGATAGAAATACCTTTTGCTAAAGAAGCTAGTGCTAAGTTTTATCATTATCTTGCAGGTATGTGTAATCTTCCTGTTTATGATTATATTAATGGTTATATTTATTTCTTTAGTAATAATAAAGATTGGTTTCAAAATATAGGTTCTATTATTATTGAATCTCCATTTGAAATTCCTTATCTTGTTCCTACCGAAACTGTTGAAAAAGCTAAAGATGTAAATTATGATCCTATTGATGATGAAGCTAAATACGATGATGATGAATTTCTTATTCCTGAAGATATGATTGGTGTTCTTAAAGAGATTGTATTTAAACGTAATCTTATTGAAGTTCCTCGTCAAACAAATGAAACTCCTATTGATAATTTTGTAACTAGATAAATTATGATTAAAGATATAGATATTAGTCATTATTATAAAAAGTTTATTGAAACTTCTAATGACGATATGGCAAAATATAATAAAGAACTTGAAATTATAAATAAGATGAAAGCTGATTGCCGTGCTTATATTAAAAGTAAAAATCAAGTTATTAAAGATGATTTAAAAATTAATCTTAATGAATATGGGTTTCAATTTCTTAATGATAATGTTGAATTAATTAATAAGTTAGAGCAATTAATTAATAATCAACTTAGTTATACAGTTGGAGAAAGACGTATTGTTCTTCTCCAACTTTTGCGTTATTGTAACTTAGCTAAAAAAGCAAATGATTATATTGTTGCTCTTAAGCTTGCTACAAGACGTTCTGAATTAAGTCTTTCTGATTATAAAAAATACATTCATAGGTATTATAGTTATGGTGTTCATAAATGTGTTCTTGAAGGTTATGCTTATCATTTTAAATATGAAATTGGTGATTTAGTTATTAATTTCTGGAGATATAGAGATAAACCTAGAGATACTTATGTTGATTGGAACGCAACTCGTATTAAGAAACAAGAAATTATTGATGCTGGTCTTAAACCTTATGATAAAGAAGAAGCAGAAATATATAAAATTCGTGGACTTAAGTATGATGGTATTCCTTATGTAGTTTATAAAACTAATAAAGAGTTTTATGAAATACAACTTATTAATAACGGAACTCATAGTTATAGTGCTATTAAATTTAAGTATGCTAATTATATTAACAGAGAACTTAGAGGCAAAGATGCTAAACAACTTAATTCTGAATGTAAAACTGTTGATGATATTTTTAATCTTAAATTAGGATTAAGAAGTAAACTTCTTGTTTATCTTGAACGAGAACCTAATGCTCCATTTAAATATATTAGAAATGTTAATCAACAAAAGTATGAACGTGGAGCACATAATAATGGTAATAAAACTAGATATAAAAACTAATATTATGGCAAATAATAAAACGATTACGATAGAACATATAATTGGTAAACTTGATAACGATTTCAATCCTGATGGAAGTGATTGGATTCCTAGAGTTCCTGCTTGGTGTGTTGATGCTATGAATGAACTTAAAGTTCTTCGTAAAGTTGATAAGAAAATGAAACTAACCGTCATTAATAAGATAGCTAAAAGTAAATGTTGTCTTATTGATGACGGTCTTAAAGTATATGATAGTAATGGTTGTGAAGTACCTAGAGCTGATGGTAGTAAATATAGATGTGGTGATACTGAATCTGCTCCATCCTCTACGGGGGGTCAAGCGGAGGACGAAAGTCCGGAGCGTGCTACTAATAAAGACTATCTTGGTATGCCTGATGATTGTTGTCCTAATGGTTCTAGAACTAGAGAAGTTATTGATACTGGTAAAGTAGGATGTAATCCTGTTGTTTATACAGTTCATAATAATACTGAATGTCCAAGATGTCAGCATGAAGTTCATTCTCATTGTCAGACCCCCCGTGGAGGATATGATAAGTCAAATCATAATTATATTCTTATTGGAGGTAATACTATTGAACTTAATTTTAATGATACTTGTATAACAGTTGTTTATAAAGATGTTGAAACTCAATATAGTGATAACTATCATTGTGAGATTCCTGTTATACCTGCTAATGGTAAATTAATTCAAGGTCTTACTTATTATTGTATGGCTCGTATGCTTATGAGAGGATATAAACATCCTGTGTTTAATCTTTCTGCTAGTCAATATGGAACTAATCCTTTCTATCTATGGGAGAGTATGAAGAAAGATATTAAGACTAGTATTTTATTAGATGAACAAAGTGATGATGATAGTGGTTGGAATGAGTTCTTTTATAACTTTACTTTTCCTAAATAATTATGAATATACAAAAGAAACTTAGTCTTAATAAACATCCAGGTGATTGTGTACCTTATTCATTAGTTGCTGCTAAGAACGTTAAAGTAAGTAATGATGATAGGATGATTGTTAATGAAGAAGGACTTGAAGATTGTAAAGTAATCGCCAATGCTATTCATGAAGATGGTATTAATAATTTTAAAATAGTTGGTGTTATTCCTACTAGTACTGAACTTATTTTATTTATTGTTAATACTGATTCTAATAGTTCTTATATTTATAGATATAATGAACAAGCTGATAATTGTTATAGAGTAAATAGTAATTGGAAATATAATGGTGGAAAGATTAAAGGAACATATACTTATAATGTTAAAAATCATCTTATAATAGCTATTGCTGAAAGTAATGCTTCTGTTGATGTTCCTCTTAAAACTATTAATATTGATTTAGATTCTGACCGTCCTGATTCTGAAATGTCTGTTATTCCACAAATAACATTACCTACTATTAGTAATCTAAACTATGTTAGTGGTGGTGCTTATAAAGGATTTTATTTTATATTTATTAGATATAAGATAGATAAAACTAATTATACTAAATGGTATAGTATTGGATTTCCTATTTTTAATGATGTTATAATTCCACAAGTTATTAATAAAGTTTGTTTTAGAAAAACTAATGTTTATGAACCGAAAGATGAACCAAATGGTTATTGTTATGGTAATACTGATTCATTTAGTGATTCTAAAGATATATGTAATCAAACTTTTGAAATAAGTATTAGTGGAGGTCGTTCAGGACTTTATCAACTTGGTTTTATTGTATGTAAAAAAGATGGTACTCAAGCATTTAGAACTGATGATTTAAATAATAATATTTTTAAATTTAGTAGAGATATTCTTGTTGAGTATAACGTTTCTGATTTAACTACTGATTATTATAATTATTATAATGTTGGTAATATCATTAATTATAAGAATAGAATATATATTGCTAATTATAATGAAAAAACTGATAACGATGATAGAACTTTAAATAATGGTAAAACATTAGAAGAGGCTGTTAAAGATATTACTATTAAACTTCGTAATAAAGCTGTTAATGCTTATTATAATGATTATACCACTGTTAATGCAGTTAGTGAAAAAGGTCCATATTTTAAAATGGCTAGCCTTCAAATTACTGGTACTGCTGATTGGCAAATTAAGGATATTGATAAAGTATTTAATAATAATCAATATCCTTTTCGTACTTTTAGAACTTTATTTAATGATACAGTTATACAAGGTATTGCAGCACATGAATATTTAAAGATTAATTATAATTCTAAAATAAAAGTAGGTAGTAGAAGTAGTCATAATCTTAAAGAATATCTTGCTTGTCATTGTTTTATTATCCCTACAAGTTATAAATATGAAAATAATCAATCTGTTTATACTTTACCTAGTACAGTTAAAATAGCTTGTTATGTTTATAATGGAACTGGATTTACAGAAGATGCTGTATTTACTAGTGGGCAAGTATTATTTGGAGATACTATATTTGATATTGATAATTGTAAAATGAGAATTACTCATTCTATTATTGAACCTAGTTATGATTTTAATGAACGTAAAAAGAATGATACTCTTATTCCTGGAGAAGTATATAACTTTTTTATTCATTTTGTTGATAAATATGGTGATGCTAGTAGAGGATATAAACTGTCTAATAAAGATAAGTATATAAATAATATTGTTAATGATGGTTCTCATTGTACTATAATTACTTTTAATTGGAATAATCAAGGTAATGGTAATATTCCATATTGGGCAGTTATTAGTGGAGATATTCCAATATCTACTATTAGTTCTAATGTTAAAAGGTATATTGCTAATCATAAAATTGTAGTTTATATTGCTGAACCAATAAATAATCCTACTACTAATATATTACTTAATAGTTCTGGTGAACTTGAAGCTACTAATAAAGATGAACTATATACTCTTATATCTAATTACTTTATTAATTATCAAGATAAAGATAAATATAATGATTTATATGTTTATCAAGTTATAAATAGTGGTAGTTATACTCCTTGTAGTAATCAAGTAATAGGTGCTATTGGTGTTGATAATGAAGCTAAATTTGGTTATTACGAAAATATTAATGGTGATGAACTATTTAGAATACCTGATTTAATATTTGATGCTGAAGCTATTGGTGGTGAACATACTAGAGGTTTTATATATAATATGAATAATACTTTTAATAAGTTTTATATTCGTGCTAATATTGATACTACTTTATGGAATCAAATTAAAGAATTAGGTTATGTTGGATGGTTTATTAGTTATGAAAAAGTTGAACCTATTACTAGATATACTGGATTATTAACTAGAAAAGATTATTGTAATATAGCTAGTAATGTTACTTGGCAAAATGATAGTTGGGGTACAAAACCGGGTTTTGTAGCTAATAATTTTACTAGTGATAAATGTTATCTATATAGTGGTCGATTTGATATTGATGATAGTATTAAATATGATTTTAATATTATTCGTATTGATGGTAAATGTAAATTCGAACCTTATAAAGAGAAACATGATGTAGTTGATATGGTAGTTAATACTACCTATCCTTATAGTTATAATATGCCAGTTATAGGTGTTATTAGTAGAAATGAATATAAACCTATTAATAATTATAAATTAGTAGTTGCTGATAGTGTTGTTGATAGTAGAGCTGGAAAAGGAACTGCTCTTGAAATGGATGATTATAAGGAATTGCTACTTGATGCTGAAACTATGTTTCTCGCAACAGTTCTTAATTGTACTAGAAATATTTATATTAGTAAAGAAAAAGAACTTGTAAGACTTAATGATGTTTGTTATAATGGTGGAACTTATTCTATTGAACATGGATATAATGGTAGAATGACTTACGATGGTGTTCTTATTTATAATGATAATGGAGTTATAATGAACGAAGGCAATTATAAATTATATACTCCTACTAATAATCAATATTATTATAGTGGTGATGAACCATGTTGGTTTGATATTCCATTTAATGTTTATATTCAATTTCCTTTATATAATGATAAATTCTTTGAAAGTAAATGTTTTAATAATGAACCTAGTAAGATAGCTTTTAGTATTAAAGAAGATACTGACAAGAAAAGTGTTGCTTTTGGTACATTTGTAGAACCTAAAAATAGTGTTGATTTATTTAAAGACCCAATTGGAAATGTTGACCAATATGTTCCTAAATTGTTAACTCAATATCGTAATGATATTATTAATATTACTCGTTTTGATAAAACTATAAGACGTAGTAATGTTATTCAAGATGAAAGTAAAGTTAATGCTTGGAGAATATTTCCTATCGAAGGTTATAAAAATATTACTGAAAATAAAGGAAGTATAACTAATTTAGTTGGAATTGGATATTATCTTTTAGTTCATACTCAACATAGTATGTTTATGTTTGATATAAGTGCTGCACTTAAAACTAGAGATGAAAATGTTCAATTATATCAGCCTGATGCTTTTGAAGTTGATTATAAAGAAGTCTTTACTAGTGATAAAGGTTATGGTGGACTGCAAGATGATTTAGCATATATAGTTGGAGAATTTGGTTATATCTTTTATAATGATGATTTTAATAGATTTTATCAATTTGATGATGGTCAACTTAAAATAATGGATGAAGATATTAAATTATGGCTAGATAAATATCATCCTAATAAAGTTAGATTTGCTCATGATAAATTTAATAATCGTATTCTAATTAAATTTGATTATACTTATGATAATATTAATCCTAATACTAAAGAATCTATTATAGAATCACATAATGAGGTTATTAGTTTTAATTATAAAATAGGTAGTTTTATTAGTTTACATGATTATTATTTTAATAATGCTTGGTCTACTAAAACTAAATGTTATTTTCAAACTGAACATAATAATGATAGACTTAATTGTCCTCTCCATGTATTTACGAATGAATATAACTATGGTAGATTTAATATTCACATGGGTGATGATAGTAGAAGTCTATATCTAGTATCTAAACAAGAAGTTGGCGATGAACCTATATTAGTTCATAATAGTTATATTGATATTATAGTTAATGAATCTTATGAACTTATTAAATTTCTTGAATTTATTAAATATAAAGTACGTAAGATATATATTCCTATTTATAGTGATAATATTAATAATCCTGTTGATTTAAGAGAACATCCTTATGCTGGAGATATACTTCGTATATTTAATGAAGATAATGATACTGATGATATAGATATTAATATTGATAAACTTAATGAATTTAATAAGTATAAAAAACCTTGGTATGAACTTACTCAATATAACTTTAATTATTTCCGTAATGCAATTAAAGAACATCCTAATACAGTAAGTGATAAACTTCGTAGAGTATATGGTAATTATTTTGTAGTTCGTTTCATATTTAATAATTCAGATAATAAGCGCATTGAATTTGAAAGTCTTGAATGTGCTCAAACTCAATTTAGAAAATTATGATACAGTATAGAGATAGACAAAGACAAAAAGCTTTTATTGGTGCTATTATTGGTGCAGCCGCTAGTATTGCTGGTGGTATAATTAAAGGTAATAAGCAAAAGAAAGCTCAAGAAAAAGCTCAAGCTGAAGCTCAAGCTGCACAAGACCATAAAGATGCTTTACAAAATGCTCAAGCTTTAACTAGTGCTTATGCTAATCAAGATTATGTTGACCAATATAATGATAAATTAACTCTTAAATGTGGCGGTAGAGTTCGACATAAAGCTAGTTTCGGTACTGAATTTGCTGATGTTCTTCCCGGTTTAGGTAATCTTGCTAGTTCTATTACAGGGGTTCAAGGACTTGGTGAATTAGGTACCGCAATAGGTCAAGGTATTTCTGCTAATCAACAAATTAATGAAAATAAACGTATTGCTCAAGAAGCTGAACAACGTAAACAACTTCAAGCTGGTCAACAGCAACTTAATATTACTTCTGATAAAATGACTAATCCAATAACTATGTATCAGCGTTCTAGTTTTATTAATAAATATAAATGTGGTGGACGTAGAAAAGCATGGATTGGTGCTGCTATTGGTGCTGCTGGAAGTTTAATTGGTGGTATGTTTGGAAGTAAAGGACAACAACCAATTCAAGTTAAACAAGCTGACCAAGCTAGTTATAGTGCTCCTAAAACTGGTCTTGAACGTCCTGAATGGATTACTAATGGTACTGTTCAACAACCTGTTATGCCTCAATCAGTATATCGAGATAGGCTAAATGTATATCGCTGTGGCGGTCATAAACGCTAGTCTTTTGCTCTCTGTTGAATTATTATATATAGGTATGAACTATTAATCGACTGATAGGCTATCGTTCAGCAGAGAGCCTTAAAATCAATCAAATTACAATTTCTCATTATATTATATAAAATGCCTAGAAAAGATAAAGTTATTCATATAAGTAATTTACCTAGTACATTTAGAGGTAATGTTACTCGTAATGGAAGATTTATTCAAAATGGTATTCCTCCACTTGGTGGAGCTTATGATAAAGTTGCTAAATCTACTGGTTTAATAAGACTTGGTAATGAATTTCTCTATAATGGTATAAACAATTTGGTGTCTAAAGATAATAGAGAAAAATTAATGAATAATACTGCCGGTAGACTTATTAATTATGTTAAAGATTTTAATAAAGAATCTTTTCCTAGTGATGATGAACTTGGACCAACATTTCCATTTAATATTATTCAAACTCCTAGAAGTAATGGAAAAAATCTTCCTCAAAAGCAATATGCTGTTGGTGGTAAAATACCAAATGTAGTTGCTGGTGGTATTGCTCAACCTCTTGGTAATAATTTCTTTTATATGAATGGAAGAAAACATAGTCAAGGTGGTATTGATATTGGTCCTAGTGATAAAACTGGTATTGAAGTAGAAGATGGTGAAGTTGTTGAAACTAATGGAAATGAACTTAAAGTTTATTCTGCACAACCTATTATTAATGGTGTTAGTCCTGCTAAATTAGTTATGGGTGGAGCTAATCCTAATAAAGTATTTAAAGCTCAAGAAGATTTTAAAGATAGAAATAGAATTAATGATGATGGAACTAAATATAAAGAAGGTGGCAAAATTTATCAAGCACCTGATGAATATAAAAGACAAATAGCTGAAAGTGGTTCGATAATTATTGGTGGTTATCCTACAATAGCTGGTAATAGAAATTATAAATTTATTAAAGGTCTAACTAAAGCTTCTAGAATAGGTAGAACTGCTACTAATTTTATTAATTTAGGTAGACAAAAAAATTATGATTTAGCTAATAAAATTGATAATACTTGGATTAATCAAGGTATTAAAGAAGTTTATAGAACAACTATTGGTAAACATGGTAGTAATCTTCCTAGAACTATTGATTATATAAATAAAAATAATATAAATGAAAATAAAAAAGCTATGGGTGGATTAAGTAGAGATAAAGATTATGGTTCTAAAAAGAAACCTTATCCTAGTGTAGCTAAAAAAGATTTTGCTGGTGGACATAGAAGTTATCCTATTCCTACAAAAGCAGATGCTGTTGACGCTTTAAGACTTGCAGGATTACATGAACGTAGCGATGTTAAAGCTAAAGTTTATAATAAATATCCTGAACTTAGAAAAAAAGGTAATACAGGATTAATTGTAAGTATTAGCGGTAATGTTAAGAATGGATTAATTCATTCTCCATCCTCTACGGGGGGTCTACGCGATAAATTTGCTGTTGGTGGAAATCGTATTAATCGTCATGGAAGAACTTGGGAATATGATGAACAAATTGGAGCTTATGTTCCTATAACTAATAGAACTATTAATAGAACTTCTACTTATCCTATTAATAAATCTGCTAGAGGTGAAACTATTGTTGGTAGTGATTATACTTTTAGAAATGGAAGATGGTCTAAAAATAATACTACAAATAATAATGTAAATACTAATACTAATAAATCTAATATTGATAATGGTAATCGTCGTCCTCAATATTATGCAGAACGCAGACTTCCTTTATTTGAAGATGGTGCTGGTATTACTAGTGGTTTAGTTAGAGCTGGTTGGAGTCATGGAAATAACAAAGGTATTAGTATGAATAATACTAATATTCCAAGTTTATCTAAAACTAAATCTAGCAGGAAGATCCCCCGTGGAGGACGAAGTAAGTCAAATCAATCAACTAAATCTATTCCTACTAAAACTCCTCCTACTGCTGTTTATAATCGTAATCTACCTAAAGTAGAAGCTAGTATTCCAACTACTTTACCTGTTTCTACTAATACACTTGCTAAAGGAACTACATCTTTTGATGGTAAAGGTCAAGGTAAATTTAAAAATCTTACTACTGCTGATTGGATTGGACTAGGTAGTAATGTAGCTGGTAGTTTAGCTAGCTATTTTGCTAGTAGAAGGGCTATTAATAAAATGAGAGGTCCAAGTCAACCTACTCTTATTAGTGCTAGTAAACTTAAAACTAAATATAATATTAATCCTCAACTTAATAGAATTAGAGAAGATAAATTTGAGGCTTATCGTGATATTGATGCTAATACAGCTAGTAGTCGTGTAAGTTTAGCTCGTAAGCAACGAGTTCGTAATGCTGCTGGTCAAGCTGCTAATGAACTTTATGGTAATAAAGAAAATATAGAAACTAATCTTATTAATCAAGATAGACGTAATCAGCAAAGTGTTCGTCAATTTAATGCTCAACAATACAATCAATATATAGATAGAAAAGCAGCATTTGATAATGGTATTAGAGAAGCTAAAGTAACTAATATTAATAATTTATTTAGTGGAATTAATGCTGGTATTCAAGATATGATTAGTAGATATGAAAATCGTAAAGCTTTAAATAATACTATTGGTGCTATGAGAGCATCTGCTCCTAATGTAGATGATAGAATTATGCGAGATGCTGGAGTTGATTATGATGAATTTATTATTCGTAAACGTAGAAAACTTGGAGGAAAACAATCATGCCGATAAACTTTTATACTCCTACTTTTAGACAACAAGTTAATCCTATTGACTTAAATGTCTTAGCTAGAACTTATAATACTCTTGAACAAGGTCATCAACAAGCTATTCAAACTAAATCTCAAATTGATGCTCAACTTGCTCAATTAGATTTAAATGAAGCTGAAGATGCTTGGCGTCAAGAACAATTTAATAAAGTTCGTAATGCACTTACCGAAAATATGCAATATGGTAATGCTTATTCTAGTCTTGATGATATAGTTGGAACTTATGGAGATATAACTTCAAGTCCGGGAATGATTGGTCGTTTACGTGCTCAACAAGATTATAAAGCTTATATGAATAATCTTGATAAACGTACTGATTTATCTGAAGATTATAAGAATTATTATCGTACTGTTAATAAATATAATTATCAAGATATAACTGATAAGAATGGTAATGTTATTGGTGGAAGTAAATGGGCTCCTATTGATAAAGAAGTTTCTGAAATTCCTATGAATCAAATACTTAATCAAGCACTTCAATGGGCTGCTAAAGAACAAGGTGGCGGTAGCCAAACGAGATGGCTTGATGCTAATGGAAAAGTTACTGATGATATTACTAAATCTGTTACAGGAGAGATTTATTCTCATACTAAAGGTGATTGGCAAAGATTAAGTAAAGCTAAACTTGCTGAAGCTGTTAAAGCTGTTATTGAAAATACTCCTGGTGCTAAAGCTAGTCTTGAACAAGATTATAAGATTGCTAAATGGAAATATGACCAAAATGGTAGTAACCCTGATATAACAGATAAAAATGGTATTCTTCTTACTCCTGAACAATATCTTGCTAAACGTATTAACCCTTTCTATAACGCTGCAACTTTTTATAATCAAGATAGTAATACTACTTATGGAGAAGCATGGAAAGCTCAATTAGTTTTAGCTAAACAAGCTGGATTAGGAAGTGCAAATCAAAGAAAACAAGCTATTGATAATTTAACTTATAAAGGTACTCCTGTTCGTATTGATAATTTTATGCCTGCTCAAGCTCAAGCCGAAATTACTAGTAATAGACAATCAATAGCTGGATTACTTAACAAATATAATCCTGATATTAATATTGATTTAGCAACTGCTAATCCTAATGATATTAGAACTAGTATTATGACTAATATTACTAATCCATCTGATAGAGCCTATGCTTTAAGTTATCTTAATGATATTATTGATAATCAAGAATATATTAATAGTCTTAAAGTTGGTAAATCTCAAGATAGTATCGACGGGTTTGATACATATAATTCTATTATTAGTTTAAGTGATTTGCCTAATAATAAATATTCTGATACATATAGTAAATATGTTAATCAGATATTTGGAGATAGTAGTTCTATTAGACAATATTTTAATAATGATGATGTTTATAATTCGTTTATTAATGCTCTTGGCGGAGAGAAAAAAGCTGCTAGTCTTGGAATAAGATTTGGTTCTGATGGTAATGGTTATAGATATGTTGAATTACCTAAAGATTATCATAAATCTATTTATAGTTTTGGTAAAGCTGTTAAAGAAGCTGAAGATACTAGAAATCCTTTAAATGCTTTTCTTAATTCTGCTAAGACTAGATTTTTTGGTTATGGTGATAAATTTGTTCGAGTTGATTCTAATGGTGAAGAACATCATGCTGGATTACCAACAGGTAATAAAGAACCTTATATTGGTTTAGTTAATTATGTTGATTCTCTTAAATCTAAAAATGATGCTGTTCTTGATGGTGGCAAAATAACTTCTTCTACTATTGGTATTAGTGCTTTAACTCCTGAATTAGCTGAAATTAATTTTATGATGAATGCTAATCCTGAAGAAGCTAGTAAACTTTCTGCTTATAAGAAGAATAAAGAAGAACAAGCTATGATGGCTATTCGTAGTGGTATTGATTTAACTCAAGGAGAAGCTTATATTACTAGTGAAAATGGAGTATTTGAACCTATGACTTCTGAAGATAGAAAAGCTTATACTGCATATCTTAGAAGTGCTAAAGAAAATGAAATTACTCCTACTATTGTTCGTGACCCAAAAACTGGTGATGTTGGAGTTCAAATCAATATTGCTGGTTACTATGATACCGAAGGTAAACTTAAAAGAGAGCCTATTACTTTACTTGTAGGTAGTGGTGCTATTGATAGTTCTATTATTCAATCTTGGAATCAAGATACTTCTTGGAGAGCTGCTGGTAAAGTAGAAAATTATTATAATGCTAATAGACCTATTTCTCTTACTAATAATGCTGCATTTACTGGAATTGATAAATTTAAATTAGTACCTAATGGTGGAGGTTTTAATTTAATTAATTCTACTAATAATCAAACTATTGGTTTAGTAAGTAAAGAAAATGCTGTTGATATTGTAGATGATTTATCTCAATGGGAACAAACTGTAACTGCCGTTAAAGCTGGTATGACAGTAGATGAAAATGCTGTTAAAGCTATTCAACAAAATGTTGCTACTAAACTTGCTCAACTTAGTGGTAGTTCAGACCCTTATGTTATTCAATATTATTATGATGAATTAACTAATAATCTGTATTAATATGGATGTATTAAAGTTTCTACAAGGTGGTAATAAAACACCTAATCCTGAATATAATCCTAAAACTAAAAAGGGGGCTATACAGCCTCCTACTTTAGTTGATTACAACCCCGGCACTTCTATTAGTGACCGGGGTCGTGGTCATTTATTTAGCCGTATTGCTGGACAATCATATAATCTTAATCAATATGATATAGATAAATATGCTCCTTATGATGTTTATGTTAATCCTGTTGATGATCCAGAAAAACTTGATAAAGAACGTGCTGTTAATCAAAGTAATTGGGAACAAGGATTAAGAATGATTGGACAGATTGGTAATGAAATTACTGTTGGAACAGCTATTGGTTTTGCTGATTTAGCAGACGCATTTTATAATATGATTAGTGATAGCCCTAATGATTATCAATCTGAAATAAGTTCTGGACTTGAATCTTTAAAAGAATCTATTAATGAAAGATTAGCTATATATCGAGAAAATCCTAATGCTGCTTTTGATATTGGAGATTTTGCTTGGTGGGCTAGTAATGCTCCTAGTATAGCTAGTTCTTTAACTCTTATGGTTCCTAGTACCGGTCTTGCTAAAGGTGTTTCTTTATTAGGGAAAGGTATAAAATTTAATAAATTAGCCAATAAAATGGCTAATGCTATTAATATGACACAAAAGAGTAGAGCAATTACTAGTAGAATAGCAGAAGCTACTGCTATTGGAGTTCCTTCTCGTTATCTTGAAAATTATCAAGAAGCTAGACAAACTTATAATGATATTGAAGATTATTCTAAAACTCAACTTGCTAATATGAATGATAAACAAAGAGAAGAGTTTTATAATAATAATCCTAAATATAAAGATATGTCTGATGAAGAAGTAGCTAAAGATATTGCTAAAAATAGTGCTGATATTACTTTTGCTGAAGATTGGGCTAATGTTCTTTTTGACGTATGGCAAGTTTATAGTTTAAAAAACTTATGGAAAAATGCTTTAAGTGGTAATACAACTAGTTCTAGACTTAGAAATTTAAATACTGCATTTAATAGTAATATTGATGATGCTGCTGCAATTACTAATGCTTTAAGTAATAAAACTACTAAACAAGCTATTACTAGTACATTAAAAGATGTGGGGAATGATATTCTTCATGGTGTTAGAGCTGAATGGACTGAAGGAGTTGAAGAAGCTATTAATTATATAGCTAGTCAAGACGGCTTATACAATGGTAAAAAAGTATTTGATAAAGATATTCCTCAACAAACTATTAAAGATTATCTTCAAGACCCAATGTTATGGGAGCAAGCATTTTGGGGTGCTCTTGGTGGTGTTACTTTTAGTAGTGTTATGAATAAAGCTGGAGAGTTTATTAATAAACGTCTTGATAAAGATTGGACTTCTGCTGAAAAACAAAGAGAAAACGAAATTCTTGGTCGTACTGCTACTTTTCAAGCATATCAAGAAAGACTTAATAGTATTGCTAATGGTAAAAATCCATTTATAATTATTACTAATGAAAATGGTCAACAGGTTAATCCAGATATTATTACTGGTACTGAAGAAGAACTTCGTAATATAGCTGAAAAAGAATATATGGATAATATTATTATTAATTCTATGAACGCTGGTAATTTAGGACTTCTTGAAAGTTCTATTAATAGTAAAGAATTTAATGATAGTATTACTAATAAACTTGGATTACAACAACAAGATAGTATTGAACTTATTAATAGATTTAAAACTGAAATTAATAATCTTAAAAATGAATATAATACTACTTTAAATAAAGTTAATAGACTTGGTGGTGGATTTGAAGTTGGTCGTATTATAGCTACTCAAATGGTTCATGCTCGTAATCGTCAAGAAAATTATAATAATCTTCTTAATTGGGCTAATAATGTTTTAAATCAAGATATTACAGATAATCATATAGAAGATGTTGATATTACTTCTGCAAAGAATGGTATTTATCAACATATTATTGATAGTATTCAAAGAGATATTAAAACTATACAAGATAATGCTGCAATTAATAATTTAGTTAAACAAGAACGTATTGCTCAATTAAATGAACGTCTAGATGCTATTAATAAACTTTATATCCCTATTGATATTGAAAATAAAAATGATATTCAATCAGCTATTCAACTTCAAAAACAATATAATGAAGTATTTAAAGATTTAGCAGAAGTTGTTAATGCTGAAATTAATGTTGAAGTTAATAAAAATCAACTTAATTTATCTGATGATAATATTAAATCTCGTATAACTTATCTTAATAATTTCTTTGATAATAGTCGTAAAAAGATTGTTAATAAAGCTATGGACGATTTACGTAATGCTTATAAACAATATGGAAAAGATTATGTTGACTCTGTTATTAAAGATGCTAATAATGGTAATAAACCTAATATAGATAAAGTTATTAGAGATGCTTATACTGCACTTGATTTAAGTTCTAAAGGTAATGAACATCTTAAAAATACAATAGAACAATTAGCTGAAATTGCAGAGATTGAAAATGATGTTAATAATATTCCTAAAGAGGAAGAAGTAGTTCCTGTTAATCCTGATACTAATGAAAGTAATAATACTGATACAGATGATACTGAATCATCTCCATCCTCTACGGGGAGTATAGCGGAGCGAAGCGAAGCGGTTCCTAGTAAACCTACTAATATTGAACAACCTCAATCTCAAACTGAGCAATCAGTTTCTCAAGAGCCTATTAGCACTCCTAAACCTGAAGTTACTAATACTTTACCAGATGATGAATTTGAACGCGGTCAAATAGGTACTGATTTAGTTTATGAAAGTATTGCTGATTTAGAAGATTCTCTTGGACATGAATCAACTAGTAGTGATTTACTTAATGCAAGGCAATCTTTTATTGATAAACTTAGTCAAGCTGGATTTGAACAAACAGAAGCTACTGATATAGTTAATAATATTATTGATGGTCTTACAGGTGGTAGTTTATATAGTTCTGTTCAAGATGATAGTACAAGACGTTTATTACTTAATGCTACTTATGCTACAATAACAGGTAATGAAAAAAATATTGAAGCTGTTATGAATGATTTTGCTAATAGTATTGATAGTGAAGGTAATACTAGAGGTAAAACTGTTAACGGTAAAGTATATCTTAGTATTGGTCAATTAGTTGAATATATAGATAGTGTTACGGGTAATAAAATTATTAAAAATTACTTGTTTAATCAAATAAAAAACTATCTTTACGCCAGCACTAATAATCAAGGTAAATATCGTGCTACTGATGAATCAACTATTAAAAAACTTAACGCTAGACAATTTGTTCAATATGTAGATGGTATTGCTAAAGAACGTCTTGAAAGACTTCAAGTTGAACATACTAATAATGTTAATCTTAAGTATATAGTAGAGAATGAAAATGTTAAAGCATTTACTAGTATTAAGCAAGGTGATTATTTAGAAGCCATATATAATGTTAAACTTAAACGTATTGATATATTTGCTAATGATACAATTATTGGTTATATAGGAGTTCCAAATATTGATAAGTTTGGTAATTATGATATGGTTAATCAAGGTTGGAAATATAATATTCATGCTGAAAATGGTCAAGTTGTTTCTCCACTTAAAGACGCTTTAATTAGTATTCTTGATGGTGATAGATTTGACGAAGAATTTATTGGTCATTTATATGAACTTGCTGTTAAAGAAGAAGTTACACAAGAAGAACTTGTTAATCTATTTAAAGAATTTGAAACTAAATATCCTGATATAGTTAGAGATTTTACTACTCCTGTTGTAAGTTTTGATTTAGCTGGGCATCTTGTTAATCTTACTAAATACATATTTAATCAACCTTATGAAAATAGTCATGAAGCTAGTATTAATCGTTGGTTTAATAATCTTCTTAATAGTTATGACCAAGCTATTACAATAGTTAAAGGTGACTTTAAAGGTAAAATTAAAGCTGTTAATGTTAAATATGGAGTTCTTAATACTATTGATGATGCTAATGGCGAATGGAATGATGTACAAGAAACAGTAGTTAATTATAACGAAGATATTAACAAACTTGGTGTAGTTGTACAAGGTCAAGTATATCTTAATGGAGAAAGTAAACCTACTATTATTGAAAATCTTACTACTAATGGTATGCCTGTTATTAGTATTCCAAGTAGTGACGGTACTTCTCTATATGCTTTTTGTAAACAAGTTCCATTAAATAGTAATCTACTTAAAGGTGATGCTCGACGTATTACTAATTCTATTAAGAATGAAGTTAATAATCTTTGTAGAGATTATATTAGTGGTAAAATAAGTTTTGGTGAACTTAAACAAAATCTTGGAGATATATTTGGAAATAATAAACTTATTAACGGAGATAGAAATACTGGACTTCAAATTAGTATTAATCCTACTAATATAGGCTTTTATGTTAAAGGTGCACATTTTAATGGTAAGGATTATGCTTTTACTATTAATTCTGATGCTGGTAATTATAAACGTAATATTATTATTAATTCTCCTTATGTTGTTAATAGTGCTTTTAAAATAGGAAAAAGTTATGGCATTAATGCTAGTACTATTGATGAACTAGATAATGCTCTTCGTCCTGTTATTGATGAAATGTTTAACTATGCTCAATTTGCTATTAGTAAAGATTTTATTAATGATAGTACAAAAACTAATGATAGAACTAATAAATATATTTATCGTGAAAATGGTAAAACTATTATAAATATTGATGGTAAAACTTATAGTTATAATAGTTATCAAGATTTTATTATTAGCAATGGTTTAGTTAGAACTAAATTAGCTAATACTAATACTAATGAAACTGCTGGTAATTGGCAAATAGATATTCATTCTAAACTCGATATTACTTATGAACTTGAGGGTAGACCCCCCGTGGAGGATGGAGCAATACCTGAACAGCTATCAGAGTTCATGTTAGATGATACTCTTAATGCTATTAATTTTAATGCTTTTGAATCTGCTATAACTGCTAAGAATTTAACTCGTGGACTTAAAAAGTATTTTGCTAATGACCAAACTGCTATTGATTATATTGATTCTCTTCAAAAGATTGGTATTTTACCTAAAAATATTCAAGTTGTAAATAGTATTACTGATAATAATGGTAATCAAGTTAATGCTGTTTATCATCGTGATACTGATACAATTGAACTTAGTAGTTCTGCTATTGCAGGTCAAAGAGTTTATCGAGTTGTTAATATTATACTTCATGAAAGTTTACATAGACAACTTTATACTAAATATAATACTGAACAAGCTATTGCTTTAGTTAAACCTATATATGATAAATTTAAAGCTTGGCTTGATACTCAAGATGATAATACTAAAGAAAGACTTAAACCTTATCTGTTTGAGAACTTTAATACAAGTGAAGCTCTTGAAGAATTTCTAGTTGAAAGTATTACTAGTAATGCTCTTATGACTGCACTTAATGAAATTAAATATGATAATAGAAAAGTTAATAAACGTAAGACTTTATTTAGTAGACTTCTTGAAGTTATTGCTGATATGTTAGGTATTAAGATTAATGAAGATAGTTTATTAGCTGCTGCTAGAGATGCTTATAAAGCTATTAAAAAAATGCCTAAAGAAAGTAATCAAGAGGCTATTCAAGGAACTTTTCAGTTTGAAGAAGAAACTGCTAGTACAGAACAAACTGAAAATCCTAATGAAGATAACAGTCAAGATTATAATTATAATAATGATAATCTTAATGATGGACTTGATATGTTTAGTAGTGTTGATGATAATACAGTGCTGAATATGGCTGAATTGACTAGCCGTTTGCCAATAGCACAACAGCCAGAATTTGCCACTTTGCTTGACACAGGACGCATCAGTTTTAGCTGTATGTAGAATTAATCGAGCAAATATAAAAGTCGCTTAAAACGAAAGAAAACAGCCTCTATGACGATGTAATTAAATTTTACTTTACATTAGTCATAGAGGTATTACTATTAATGAATTTAAACTTAAATATAAACTTATGAGCTGTGGAAATATTAAACTTGTAGGATATAATAATCTTAATAATGTTGTTATTAAAGAACATGGTTCTAATAATGCTGATTATTATAGTCTTATAGCTATGGTTGAAGACCCAATTTTTAAAAAGATTGTAGCTGATAGAAATATTAATATTAAAACTTCTGGAAGACAAGCTTATAATGCTCTTCTTGAAGCTAGAGCTATTAAACTTCGTAATATGGACGATGTAGCTTCTGTTGCTGAAAAAGAAGAACGTGGTTTGTTCAGTACAATTAAAGCTAGAGATACAGCTATTACTTATATGGCTGATATTATGAATAAACTTAGTTTTAATTTTTTATATAATGGCGCTCCATTAAATTTTAATGAAATTAAAAAACGTACTAATGAAACTGTTATTAATGCTGGACTTAAACGTGCTAAGAAATTAGTCGGAAATGATGAAGCTAGAAATAATGAACTTAATAGTTTTATTAATAATCCAAGTCCTGCTACTAAAATTAATGGTCTTGGTGCATTTCTTCGTAAATATGGTGATGCTCAAGATTTTAATTATGGTGCATTACTACGTTCATTAACTAATACTGAATTTAATGAAGCTCTTTTTAATAATAAAAATGTAGCTAAACTTATTAAACGAGATGAATTATATCAAACTACTGATTATGAAGAATTAGGCGGTTATCTTGATGAAACTTCTACTGAAGGTGATGAAAATAGTATAGATGATGGTATTGATTTAATGACTCAACTTTGGAATTTAAGTATTGGTGAAGTTAAAGATTTTAATAAACACGTAGAAGAAATTATTAAATATCATCTTGTAAGTTTACCTAAACTTACTGCTGCTTCTCAACTTGATAATGGAAGTTATCCTTTTGATACTAATAATGAATTAGGAGTTGTTACTTTTTCTGATGCTAATTATTTATCTAAAATATTATATGCTAGTGCTGATACTAGTAATGTAGATAATTTTATAGCTAGTCTTAAACGTATATCTGAAACTATTCCAAATTGTGAATGTTTAATTCAATTACATGATTTACTTAGCAAAAATAAAGTATTTGCTAATAAGTATATGATGGTGTTTAATAAACCTATTATATCTAAAATTGAAACTTATATTCAAACTGATTCTAATGGTAATAGTTATGTTCGTGCTCGTGTAACTAATCCTAATACTGATTCTCGTACTATTTTACAGAATACTTTTTATAATAATGTTAAGAATAATATTATTACTAATCGTGTTCCTGCTGCTCGTGAAAAGTTTCGTATATATGATAGATATAAAAATACTCCTCATGCTAATCTTTATTTATATGATGCTTTTAAAGAAATATTTCCAGATATTAATCAAGCTAGTTTTAATTTAGCTATTGCTAAAATTGGACGTATTGCTATGGCTAATAATCTTATTAACTTTGCTAATGTTATTAATCGTACAGTTGATAATTATAATAAATATGTAGAAGCTCTTAAAAAAGATAAGAAAACTAAAATGCCTGATAGTTTTATTAATAGAGGTGATACTTCTATTATATATCAAATGGCTGATGTTTTTAAAGATATTACTTATATTCCTGTTGAACTTAATTCTCGTAATCCCGAAGGTAATTTAAGTTCTGATGTTATTAATAGAAGTTTTATTACTAATATTGCTAAAATAATTAATGATGACAAATCTACTGTTGAAGAACAAAATGCTATGGCTGAAGCTTATGCTAGACAAAAATTTGCTAGTCATCAATATGATTATAGTAATTTACTTCTTGAACATAGAGATAGCAATGGTAATATAATTAATTATGGATTATTTAGAAGAGTTGGAAATGGAACTCCTAAACTTACTGAATATGCTCGTAGTATGTTTAAAACTTCTCTTCTTAATGGTATTAGTGAATTAGATAATAATAATAATGACTTATATCGTAGTATGAGTGATGGTGATTATTTAATTACTGCTATGGGATTATTTATGACTAATATTAATAATTCTGAAACTCCTACTGCTAATTATTTACTTCCTATACCTAGTGATGCTCCTAAAAACTTTACTATTACTGCTCCTAGATATAGTCTTGCTGGATTACGTAGTCAACTAGAAGATGGAACTAAAATTATAAATAAAGAACATCCATTATTTAAACAGTATTATAATATAATTATTCAAGAACTTACTAATATGGCTCAAGCTGTTAATGTAATGTTTAAGACTAATGCTAATGGTAATCCTATTTTAACTAATGGAGATTTTGAATTTAGTGATACTTATAATAATAAACCTGAACATTTTTATAATCAATATCATAAAGATGGAAAAGGTAATGTATTTATTACTAAAGATGGACACAAAGTTTTAGTTGGTAGAGTATTTAGTTTTAAACGTTTAGTTAGTAAAATTACTCCTAATAGTAATGGAGCATTTAATGAACTAATTGGGTATGGTAAGACTATTGACATCCTCTACGGGGGGTCTACACGTGGGCTTAGCTATGTTAATAATCAAGTAGTTCTTAATGGAGAACAACGTATTGCTCTTGAAGATGCTGTTGCTGATTGGTTAAATGAATATATAACTAATGGTTATAAAGAACTTAAAAATAAATATGGTACATTTATTGATGATAGAATTAATAATGAATCTTTAGCTGAGTTTCTAGTTAATGATTATCTTGTTAGAGATAGTATGTACGATATGTATGGTGGTGACCAAAGTTTTTATAAGAATGGTCAAGCTATTCTAAAACGTATTAAAGAAGTACAAGCTAGTGGTAATCCTTTTGGTAATACTGATTTTACTAAAAATGATTTAGATATAGCTACTGATTTATATGATATAACTATTAAAGGTAATGCTGTTACTGTTCCTTATACTATTAATGGTGTTGCTAAACGTAAAAAAGTAGTTCTTCAAGATAAATTTAGAGGTGTTACTATTTATAATACTTTTAAAGCTTCTGACAAAGTTGTTATTGATAGACTTGATAATCAACTTAAAAAAGCTGGACTTGATAAAAAAGATAGAGAACGAATACTAGAACCATTTAAAGGCGGTGTTAATGCTAATGATGCTCAATCTTATATTACTCTTGAGGAATGGATTCGTCGTATTACTGCTGCTGGTGAATTAGATAAATATGCTGGACTTATTCAAAGTCTTACAGATGATACTCCAATAGATAAAATTGATTGGACTAAATTTGCTAATAAAGTTCAAATTCAAAAGAATTTCTATTATGATTTATATTATGATACTACTGTTGGTATTGAAGTTCCTAGACAAGTAAAGAACTCTGAGTTTGTTCTTATTCCTAAACTTATTAAAGGAACAGAACTTGAAAAAGTTTATAATATAATGACTAATAGAGGTATTCATCAAATTAATACTGTTGAAACTGTTAAAGTTGCACAACATAACAGAATGGCACTTTGGAATAATGATGGGATTCTAACTGATGAAGCACTTAAAGAATTTGATGATAAAGTATTTGAAAATTCTGAATTGTTTAGTTATAATTATCTTTATCGTCAGCAAGAAGTTCCTCAACATATGGTTGATGCTAGTAATAAAGCTGCTATTCAGATTATGAAGAAAATGCTTGATAATCTTCCTAATCGAACTGAACTTAATGAACTTAAAGATAAAGTATTTAATAACTATGTAGCTAATATTAGAAATAGTTTTGAAAAAACTTGTGCTGAACTTGGTATTGGATTAGATGATAATGGTCATATTGATTTAAATTCTGATGGTACTATTAAAAATCTTAATCGTTTTGTATTTTTTGATAGATTTAAAGAAAATGCTCAACAACAAGGAGTTGAGAAAGCTCTTCTTGAATTTTTTGATTTAGATAGTGCTGGATTTAATAATCTTCCTTTATTCTTATCTAATATTAATAGTAAGCTTGAAAGTATTGCTAATAGTTATTTTAATACTAATATTACTAGACAACTTATTAGTGGTTGGCACGCTGCTCAGCTATCTGATTTTGGATTTAAAGTTGATAAACAAACTCAAACTGATAGTAAACTTCAATATAAAAAGATTGGAGAAATTGATGGTACTCCTGTTTATTATACTGAAATTAAACTTCCTAGATGGAGTAGTAAACTTAAAGGATTAAATATTGAACAAGTTCCTGATAACTTACGTACTATGATTGGTTATCGTATTCCTACTGAAGGTAAACAATCTATATGTATTATGTATGTTAAGGAGTTTCTTCCAGATGCTTATGGTAGTACTGTTGTTGTTCCTGATGAATGGGTTACTCAAACTGGTTCTGACTTTGACGTTGATAGTGTTTATGGTATGTCTAAAACATTTAATCTTGTTAAAGGTATTCCAACTGAAATTACTCATGCTAGATATACTAAAAATGAAGTAGGATATATTAATTATGTTAAAGATAATGTAGATAAAGTTAGTCGTAAAATTCTTGGTAAAACTTATAATAAACAAGGTAATATTAGAACTTCTTTAAAAAATAGCGAAGATGTTATTAATGCTACTCTTGAAGGTTATAATGGTAATCTTAAAGTTGTTGAAAAAATTGCTAATGATGGTGGACTTAAGTCTTACGAATCATACTTGAAACTCCCCGTGGAGGATACAAGTAGTCAAGCTGCTAGAACTAATGCTATTATTCAATCATTTATTGATATACTTAATAATCCTGCTGCATTTGAAGAAAATACTACTACTTCTAATTTTGAAAATATCAAAGAAGCTAATGAAACTTATGCAGAAATAGTTGGTGCTAATAAAACAACTGTTGCTCCTAGTGATTTCTTTACTCAACTTGATTGGTTTGATGCTGCTACTTCTGGTATTAAACTTAAAGGTATCAGTGTTAATCGAGATACTTTTATGAGTATTGGTAATGTTACTAAAGCTAATCATAGTGAAGGTATTAAAGTTATGTACACTACTGATGTGATTAGTGAGCAAGAAGTTGTTAATAGATATGGTAAAGAAAATGTTGAAACTATTGGTAGTAAACATATTCGTATTACTCATAAGAATTTTGGTTGGTCTGGAGATGATAAGAATGTTGATGGTTATTTGATTAATCCTTATAGTTCTCAGACTACTGCTCATATTCTTGATGCTATGAAAGAAGGGGCTATACATAATGAAAATACTTATACGTTTAATGCTTTCAAAACTATTGTTGACTTTGGAAGTAATTATGATACTGCTATTGGATTTATGTGGCAACCTGCTATTGATATACTAGTTCGTAAATGGAAAGAAACTAATAGTGTTCTTGCGGAAGGTACTAAAAATCCGCTTACTGAAGCTATTAGAGAAGTTGCTCATAGTCTTGGTTTTGGTGAAAAAGTTAATCTTGTTGGACGTAAAAAACTAATTGAAACTATCGATAAAAGTTATGGTGAAACTTTCAAGAAATTATTCAATTTAAGCGTTTCTGACGCATTTTCATCACCTGACATTATATTTTCATCAGACGCATATAAATCTCGTCTTAGAGGAGAAATGAATGGCGTTCAGCAGGCTTTATTTGACCTTTATGTTCTAGCACAATTCAATCGGCTAAACTCAATCGGACAGGATATAAGTAATAATCTTAATATTCTTAGTGCTGATAAATATGGTGCTAAACAAAGTTTTTATGCTAGTGATAAAGTGTTTAGAGATGCTAGAACTGTTATTGAAAATAGTAATATTTATGCTCCATCCTCTACGGGGGGTCAAACCTTGCTGTTAGAGAGTGTATTTCCTGATATTAGTGGTGGTATAAATGCATTTATTAAATCTGATATATCTAAAAGTAGTTATCCTAGTTTAGCTGCATTTTTACAAATGAGTACTGCTCTTAGTGTTAAAGCTACTCAACAAGTATTTGAAACTGCTAATCCTGTATTTATTGATTATGTATATAGAATAGCAGAATGGACTAAAGGCGAAATAATGACTGAAAAGTTATATAATGACTATAAAGATTATCTTATTAATAAACTAGAAGTAGGTAATAATGGTAGTTCTTATCTTAATTTACCTGTTACTATTGTTAATGGTAATTTTGTTCACCCTAAATTTATTAAAGAATATGGTACTGGTCAATCTAGAGCTTTAGAAGTTGGACGAGTAAGTGGTACATTAGTTAATATTAAAACAGATGATGTTGTAGTTAAAAATATATTTGAACCTACACAAACTGAAATTGATGTATTTGCTAGACTTACTCCTGCTCAGAAAGTTGATTGGATTAAACGTAATTTTAATCAAGATGGTAGTGTATTTGAACATATTGAAATAGTTGCTAATGACGAAAGAAATAATCGTCGTAATGTAAATATTCAATATATTAATTATATACAAGGTGATATTACTAATGATGAAGCTCATAGATTATTTGATAGAGCTTGGAATCATCCTAATACTTTCATTAAACTTACAGCTCTTGATTTAGTTAAATATGCTTTTATTGTTGAAGGTCATAAATTCAGAACTAGAAATATTAGTAGACTTATAAGTAATACTCCACTTAGAGGATTGAGTGAGGGTGGAATAGCTATTGGAGATATAGCTATGAAAGGCATTAATAACTATGGTTTTATTGATAAAGATAATGTTGAAGATATAATTGGTTTTATTCGTAAAAATTATAATAGTTTTAATTGTCCTAGTTATACATTTAAAAGACTTACTAATAATAAAATTAATTATAGTCTAAAAAGAAGTGGTATTATTACTTTTAATGGTCAAGAAAATCTTGATAATGTAGGAATAATAAGAAATGAAGATGCTGTTAATGTTATTAGAATTAATAGAAATTTATATATTAAAGGAACTTATGATGGGACTTTAGCTTATTATCCTATTGATAGACTTGAATCATTTGAAACTTATAATAGTATTGAGCCTAGTATTATAGCTAATAATAATATTCATAAACCATTAGCTGTTCTCCTTTATAATGGTCTTACTCAACAAGAAAAAAGAGATAAGTTTATTGATGGTATTAAAGATAATATTAATGAAGCTGTAAATAAAGGTTATAAAGAAGTTCCTGAACTATATAGTAAATATATATCTGATGAGTATTTCCAGCCTTTTATGAATACTCCTTTTGAGAATAATACTATATATACTATTAATGATAAATTTTATCTTAACATTAATGGAACTACTGCTATTAATTTAAGCGATGATTTAAAACAATATAAAGCTAAATATCCTAATATTGAAGATAATAAACTTGGATTGTTTATTGAAATTAATGAAAATGAAATAGATAGAGTTACTAGTAATACTGATAGATATAGCAGTGTTGATGATCAAACTCCTATTGGTAGATTTGCTAAAAATGCAAGTTTGATTATTTCAAGAGCTGTTCGTCATGGACAACCTGCTGCTCAGAATGTTCTTAATGCTTTAAATAATGCTGAAATTAACTATCTTGATAGTAGTAGTCTTTCTGATAATTCTGAATTTTCATTATCAGTTATAGCTAATTATATAGATGTTGAAGCTAATAATATTCTTAACGATATCAATCGTTTTATTAAAATTGATGGTATTGATAAACCTATTAATGATAAAGATGTTATTGGTAAAGTTCTTAAAGATGAGCAACTTCAAAATCGTTTCTTAGATGTTATTCTTAGCGCTAATACATTTAAGAATAAATATAAACTTATTAGTGAAATTGATATTGATAGTACAAATCTTGATGATAAAACTAAAGAGAATATTAGAAAGATTCAAAAATTAGTTAATCAAGTTGATTCTAATACTACTGTACATTCTGCTAGAAAAGATTGGTTTGAAAGATGGATTCAATTACGCACTACTAATCCTAATTATATAAGTGGTCTTATGAAAGAATTTGATGCTTATGGTGATACTGGATTTATGGATTATTGGATACAAGATATTCGTGCTAATCGTAACTTTGTATTGCAGAATATACTTAAAGATGTAATGGGCACTGTTGAAGAAGGTCGTCTTAATGGTATTAAAGAATCTAATGACTTTAGAAATTATCTTAAAGAACTTAAATCCAGAGCTGCTAAAGATGGTAAATCTGTTAGTCTTGATAGTATAATTGATGATGATAGTAGATTAATTCAACCTAATAATACTATTTGGGAAGAAAAGATAAAGAAATATAGAGATGCTGCTATTGAAGCTGAACAAAAATTTGGTATAAATAGTGTTGAACATCTTATTGCTCTATCTAATAAAGCTAAATTTATTGATATGACTACTATTCATCAGCTTAAACCAATCACTGTTCAAGATGAAGATGGTAATAATGTTACTATTGAATATTCTACTTATATTATAAATCTTGAAAGAAGTCTTCTTGGTCTTAAAAAAGGAGATGATGGTATTCCTAAAGAATTTGCTGAATATAAAAGACTTAATGGTAGAATACGAGATATTTTAAGTCAAGCTACTGATAATGTTACTACACAAAGTCAAAATGAAGAACTTGGACGTATCTATGCTCAAATGGATAGCCTTACTAGTCTTTATGATGAAGATGGCAATAAAAAGATTGGTCATGACTTGAATGTAGCTGAAAGACTTCGTGCTTATCAAACTAATATTCGTAAAGTTAAAGAAATGTTTTATGATAAGCAAGCTAAAGAAGGATTTGATTCTAAACTTAAAGAACAACTTTCTATTATTAGTAAATATGAAAGTCAACGTGATGCTAATGGTAATCTTCTTATTAGTATGGAAGAACTTATGAAAGTTCCTGAATATCGTGAAGCTAAAGAATGGATTCGTAAGAATACTAGATATATTCTTGATATTAAAGATATAGAAGATTTAAATTGGGCGTTTGAAGAACTTAAAGACGCTAATAAAGGTAATAGTGTTCTTAATCTTGCTATTAGAGAATTTCAAGCTAAAGATGAATTTAATGTAGTTGATGGACGTAAGATACCTGAAGAACGTGCAGCTCTTATTAAAGCTGAAACAGTTAGAAAATATAAATATACTAAAGGTAATGGTATGCCTTATGTTGGTATTATTCGTTCTGCTGAAGATGAATTAAGAATTTATCGTGCTGATTTTTATAATTATCTTACTGGTAATAAATCTAAAAGTGAAGAAGAAATTAATGTAGGAGAAGCTATTAATAAAATACTTGAAAAATATTTTGATAATGCTACTAGAACTCTTAATACTGCTGATATTAGTCAAGAAGATTTAGAACAACTTAAAACTGGTTTTGAGGTATTTAATGAAATTACTAGAGGAGAAAAGAGTACTGATAAAGCTAAAGCAAAACGTGTTGCTGAATTTATTGAAAGTGAATGTGATGTTACTTATAATTGGAAACAATATGAACTTGATAAAAATAGAGCTTTTGCTAAAGGTAAAAAATATTATGATAAGTGGCTAGAAGTATTTAGTGAACAAGTTGAAGAAAATGGAACTATTGCAGAAAGACCTAATCGAACTATTTATGGTATTATTAAACCTAAAGATTTAGATAAATGGACTGATATTGATAGAACTGCTGCAATTAATATTCTTCAAAAGAGAACTAGAGAAACTACTACTCAATATTACTATATGAAAGAAAGAGAAGTTCTTGACAAATATGGTATTGATAGTATTGAATATAAACAATGGTATAGAGATAATCATTATTTTGACCCATATACTCGTACTATTAAACCTATTCGTATTTGGACTACTATGCAAATGATTAAAGATGATGGTTCTGCCGTTGTTGGTAATTATGAACCACGTATTAATCAAATGCATATTACTCCTAAAGAAGAACTTGTTAATCCAGAATATAGTAGTTTTGTTAATAAGTACAAAGTAGGAACAGGATATGATAATACTAATTATACTAATCTTAATGAGTATCAACTTGAACTTATGAATAAAGTAAATGAACTTATGAAAAAGTATTGTTTTACTAATAGTAATAAGAGATATGTTGATATGGGTTATCTTCCAGCTTTACCTAAATCTAAAGATATGACTGTTAAAGATTACTTTGAGCAAGCTCTTAGTTTTCTTGGTTGGACAGCCAATGTTCCTAATAATACTAGTTGGAGAAATAATGAAGATTTAACTTTTGATAAAGATTATGATATTCCTAATCCTAGATTAATTCAATTAGTTAATAAAGATACTCAACAGTTGCCTACTATACCTAAATTTAAAGAACCTAATGAAAGTGATGAAGAATTTAGTAAACGTAAAGCTGCTGCTATTAAAGCTAGAGATGAGATTATTGAAAAGAATAATAAAATTCATAATGATATTCTTAATCGTAATTGGGAAGAAGTATTTAATAGTTTCTTAATTGAAAGTAATAGATATAATGCTATTAAAACAGTTAAAAATTTACTTTATACTGCTGACCAAATTATTACTAGTAATACCGCTTATGATATAAATTATAAAGGTAGTATAACTGAGAATAGAGAAGCTAGTGCTGGTGGTGAAATTGAATATAAACAAGAAAAACAAACTAGAACTAGTGAACATCTTAGAAGTTTTATACGTCGTCTTGTATTTGAACAATATAAGGATAATAAAACTCCTAATCTAGTTAAATTAGGTTCTCTTGCTCAAAATATTGCTGGCAGTAAATATATGATGATGAATATTACTGGTGGTATTGCTAACGTTCTTACTGGTTCTAGTAACATCTTTATGGAACGAGCTGCTGGTGAATATATTAATCTTAAAGATTGGGAAGCTGGTAAATCTGAATGGATTAAAGGAACTGTTAGTTATATGGCTAATATGTATAGTGAAAATAGTAGTACACTTCAAGATGCTATTATTAAACTTAGTCATGTAGTTGATTTTGATAGAGTAACTGAAGTTAGTACTGCTGAAGGTCTTAGAGAAAATATTCGTAGAGTTCGTGGATCATTATTTAGTCCTCAATCTGTTGGTGAGCATTATATGCAAAATGTTATGTTATTTGCTATGCTTAAATCTCATAGACTTGTTGATAACGGTAAAGGCGGTTATGATATAATGAGTAAAGAAATGTATCATCGTAAAGCTGAACAAGATACTCTTATGTCTGTAATAAATACTCCCCGTGGAGGAGAGAACCAAGCTCTTCTTGAACAATTCAATAAGTTCATGGATGATGCTAAAGCTGATAATAAAAAACGAGCTAAATATAATCTATTTAAAGCTAATCCTATATTCGATTTTGTTAAAACTTATCTTAATGAAGAACAACAAAGAGAATATATAGCTAAGCGTAAAGAACTTATTAAGAATATTGATAAAAAGTTTGCTAAACTTCCAGATATTTATAATCAGTTTGAACTTAAAGATGGAATTGCTCAAATAAAATCTGATAGTAAACTTACTCTTAAAGAATATGCTAAATTTATTGATAAAGTTCGTGAAGTAAATAAGAAAGTTCATGGTGTTTATGATAAACTTGGTTCTGCTAATATTGAACAACATTGGTGGGGTGGTATGGTTATGCAATATCATAAACATCTTTATCCCGGTTTTAAGAAACGTTATCGTTGGAATGGTTATTATAATGAAACTTTAGGTACTGTTGAAAAAGGTAGTTATACTAGTCTTTATGATTATTTGACTATTCCATTTAAAGAAACTAACATAGGAGAAATTAATAATGTAAGTGATGTTCTTAAAGCATTCCAAACTTATGGTAAGAATTTACTTTCATTTGCTGTTAATTTTAAACTTAATTATGAACTTCTTCCTGAACATGAAAAAGCAAATATTAGACGTAATTTAGGTGATTTACTTTATGTAGGTGCTGCTATTATTGGAGCAATTGCTATAACTGGTATGGGTGGTGATGATGATGAAGGCATTATGTATAATCTTATGCTTTATCATGCAGACCGTCTTGCTTCTGAAGCTGCTTCATTTACTCCATTTGGAGCTTATGCTGAAGGTAAAAAATTATGGTCTAGTCCTGTTGCTATTGGACAAACTATTAATGACTTACTTGGTACTACTGCTATGGCTGCTAGATTCCTTATTGAAGAAGATTTCACAGAGGAATATACTACTGGTAGATATAAAGGTATGAACAAGTTTGAAGTTATGGCTGTTCGTAATATACCTGTTGTTCGTAGTATTAATCGAGTTCTTGATTTACCTAATAATAATAGTTATTATAAACTTGATGAAAATATACTTAGTATTATACCTTATAAAGATATAGCTAAAGATATATTTGAATAAGCTGGACTTGAATCTAGTAAAAAATAAGGGGCTTGCCTATGGTATCACTACCTAGACAAGCCCCTTTCTTTTATCTTAATTAAAACCATCATCATTATTACCAATAACACACATAAGAATAACAAAAACTATAATACCAATAACAAATAGTTTTCCACTATACTTATCCATAGCTTCACTATCACTAATATTATTAGCAACTGCTAATAGTTTAACACCACCAAATATAATTCCAAGAAGAACAATAAATGCAACCATAATTATAATATATTTAAGTTTAATAATAAGATAAAAATAAACCTCAGTAGTAAGACTAGCTTAGCTACCGAGGTTTCAGTCATGCCAACGACTATAAGTTTAAGGATTAGTAGAACGCTCCGCTTCGCTACGCTCAACTCCCCGTAGAGGATGGAATAGACTAGTATTCATTCAATCAATATAATCATTATCATTAATAACTATACTAATATTACTAGCATAACTACTATTCCATCCTCTACGGGGAGTATAGCGAAGAGTGCGTAGCACTCGTAGCGGTTCCAAGCTAATCATTAAATTTAATAAAGCCAGCTCTATTAGAGCCAGCTTTACGTATAACATATAAACCATTAGCATTAATACTATTTACTTCTTTAATCCGTACTTAGCCCATTGAAGAACAAATCCAAGACCTTCCCAAATTTTATCTTCAGCTTTAATTCGAGCATAATTAGAACCAACATTTAAATCAAAGTTTTCAGGTTTTACACAAGCAGTATCTTCAACTAAAACAAGTTTATCTTCATCAAATTGTTGAAGTTTATCAATAAGTTCTTTAACTGTCATAGCTTTAAAATTTAATTAATCACTAACTATTATAACTTCTCCACAATTATTACTATAATCACATACTTCATTAATAGAATTAATATCACCATTATAATCAATATATACTATTGATTCTTCATCGCAAGTTTTAAGCATTTCTATAAGTTCTTTAACTGTCATAGTTTATTCTTTTTCAAGTTTGTTAATAATATCTTTAATATAATCACTAGGAAAACTTCCTTCAAGTCTAGCTAATTCTTTTCTTTTATAATCATTATCGACTTTAGTAATAACAGTAATAGGAAATTTAGTAATTTCTTTTCTTAGAATATCATCTAGATTTGTATTACGAATATTAAGAGTAATATCACAATTAGCTTCATTAATAGCATCATTTATATTTTTAATTGCTATTTTACAAGCATCACAACCATCTCTAGTAAAACAATCAATACGTATCATAACACAATAGCATTATTTTTAACAGCTTCTTTAATAGTATTAGGAACTCTAAGAAGAGTATTCTTAATCATTTCAGTAGTAAGACTATCAGAATATACATAAGTAGCATAAGTTCTCCAACTATCTTTAATCACAATAGCAAACTTATTCGGATTATCAATATTAGTTTGAATATATTCTACTTTAGTATTCTGATATTTCCACATCCAAGCAATAGCATCAGCACATTTAGCACGAGTTATACAATCATGTTCATCAATAAACGCTTCAACAAATATATTATTTGTTTGTCTTGTAGGTTCATCTCCAGTAAGATAATTAATATCATTACGAAGTTCTTCCCAAGTAACAGAATTACTATATCTTTTATATTCTGTATCATCTCGATATATAATACAAGTAGGATATTCAGTAATATTCTTACCAGCAACAGCCTTTTCAAGTATCATATCTTCAAGAATAAGATGGTCAGGAAGATTTTTAAAATTACATTGAACATTAGTACCAAATAAAGCTATATCAATAGCTTCTCTCATAGCTTCTGTTTTATCTTTATCAGAACTTTTATAATAAAATTCAATTTTAACCATAGTATTCGTATAATATAATGAGAATTTATAAAATTAGCTATTTTAAAGCCCTACATTGAATGATATTCATATCGTGATAGATTAATCACAATGACAATTAAAATTCAATGTAGGGCAAAAGAATTATATCTATGACTATTCTAACAGCTTGCGAAGATACCTCCGAAAAGTGTAATCACTTTGTAAACCACGTAGAACATAACCATTACAGTAAGCAGCGGGAGCATCACTAATACCAATACTACGCGCTTCTTGTCTACCAGTATCAGTATATAGATTATGCCTAATAAGATTAAACCTACCGGCAAACTCAGAAAGAGCAAGAGCTTTATGAAGCCTTTCTTCAAAAAGTTTACTAACATTACAATCAGGTAAATAGAATAAGATTAACTTTTTCATAGATAAACTTCATTACCTTCAACTTTAGCATCACTAAAATGACTTTTAAAACTTTCAACACTTCTACACCATAAAGGTTCAAGTCCATCAACTTTATAAATAACAGCAGGAATCCATTCACCTGTATCTGGATGTTTCATTTTAGTAATACTAATAATTATATATTCATTAGACGTTTTATTATGAATATAACGAGCACCAACTTTAAGCTTTAGCTGCTCCACCGGTTCCTTCTCCAAATCCTTTGTTTCCACGTTCACTTTCTCCTAATTCTTCAATAGATTCAACTTCTTTCCAACTAATTCTTTCAGCACTATTAATAATTAATTGACAACATCTATCTTTACCATCACAATTATATGGTGGAGTAGAAACTTTAGCAAGTATGTTAGTCATTGTATTTCTAACATTATTAAGTTTAAGTCTAGCATTACCAACCATACTATCAGGTAAATGCATATGTTCTCTAAGTTTATCAACTACTTCAACAAGAGTAGATACAGCATGAACTAAATCTCTAGAAGTACGATTCTTAAAAATAATAAGAAGTTCTCCACGATAACCCCAATCAAGAGTACCAGGAGCATTAGGCATATAAAAGTCAGATTTAGTAAGATTACTTCTAGGACGTAAAGACATTTCATTAGGTTCACCATTAGCATCATTTCCAATATTAAATGCTAAACCTGTATGATAGATAATTCTATCTTTTTCTTCATCATATTCACAAAGAATAGGATAAATATCCATACAAGCATCACCTTCTTTACCATAAGCAGGTAAAATAGGTTGAACATTACAATACTGTTCTATATTTATAACATCTCCACTAAGAAGTTTAATCTTTTTCAGTTTAAATACTTTTACTTCCATATATAATTAAATTATTAAATTAAAGAGCTTCTGCAAGCGCAAAAGCATTTTCTATTTTTCTTGATTTATCACCATAACAAATACTATCAAATCGCTTAGTACCTTCAATATTATCTATATTAGAATAATATCCACTAATAGCATTAACTGCACCCCAAGCTGTACCAAGAATATCTCTTTGACCGGGACCATCAAAATAATAACTATAAGTATCAGAAATAACATTCATTTTTCTACTACTTATTTTACTATCAGTTAAAGCTAAACCACTACGATAAGCAATATCTTTAATAGTATGTCCTGTATCTTTTAGACGTTGAATTTCATCACTAGTAAGAAGATTTTCTCCAATAAATTGAATTACATCTTCATCAGTAACTTTAATATTAGCAAGTAAATTACAATATTGACCAAATTCTTCAGATTTAATTTTACTAATTCCAAGTATTTCTTGTGCAACAGAAATCTTATTATGAACACTAGTTGTATGTCGAAAACTAACATAATTACTACTAGTACGAATAGCAGCATTAAGAGTATTTTGACAAATAACTCTAATAGGAGTAAATAAAATCTTAACTCCACCGCTACCATCATGAGTATTAGTAAATACTAGATAATTTTCAACAGGGTCACCTTTAACAAGAATATTATTAGGAAGTTTAGCACTTACAAATATTCTTTCACCATTTCCCCAAAATCCAGCAGTTTGCCAAATAGCAGAATTTTTACCAATAGCGTCATCAAAGAAATTAAAAGCATCATTATTTTGTACAATAGTGTATTTGCTTTTAACAACACCTAAAGGAATATTGAAATCAGTACGATAGGTAGCAAAGGCATTATCACACTTACGATAAATGTCAGTACCAAAAACATGAGCGCCTTCTTTTTGTTCTTTAATAATTCGATCAAGTTCTTCATCAGTTCCAGTAAGTTTAATAGGCATTTTACCAACTAGTTCACATTTAGCTACATTAAAATTAAGTCCAGCTTTAAGCATAACTTCTTTAGCAGTAGCACAATCTGATACATCAATAGCACCAGAATAAGCCCAAGGTTTACCTTTTACTTTATACATATTATTTATGACTTATATATAACATAACACTTTCAATATCTCTAACAGCTTGGTCTTTATTAACACCATAAGTATCCATATACCATTTTATTAATTCTTTTACTTTTTCTTCTAGTTCCATAATTAGCAAGATTAGTAGTGTTGACTCCCCGTGGAGGATGAACTTAATTCTGTCCTATACGGGGAGTATAACCAAATTATTTAATAATAAGACTAGTATTTTCAACAAGTTTAGCTATACTAATATCTCTACCATCATTAAGAATATTCTTCATAGTAGTTTTATTAACACTGCTGCTTCTACTCATTTCATGTTGATGATTAAAGAAAGTATTAAGTAAATCAAAATTAATTTTATTAGCTAAATCGCCAACAGGTTTTTCAATTTCAAATTTAACTTTAATACAATCTAAATCATCAAGCGTAAAATAACCTCCAGTTTCTTCTCTAAGTCTAGCAGATTGTTCAGGATATCTTTCAGTAAATTTATCATTAATTTGTTCAAGAAGAACATCTCTACTAAATAAGAAATTACTATCAATCATATCATTATCCCAAAGAGATTGTAAATGTTCAAGAACTAAATCAATAAATATTTGATTAAGATTTTCATCAATTTCAACACATTTACTATTCTTAGTATAGAGTTTACTATCAACTAAATTAATAACTTTATTACCAGACTTACCTAAATCTCCATAAGCAATAACAGCATCAAGCATAACTCCTTTAAGTCTTTCAGCATTGTTTTCTTTAGTTTTACGAAGAACAGCTAATCGTTGCTCTTCCTTTTTACAAGATTCAGCTTCAAGATTAAGTACAGTATATGCTTTACGATAACCATCAAGTTTAGATTTAAGATTATCTTGTGTAATAGCAAGGCGTTCTTCAAGTTCAGGAGTTAATTCACCTCCATTTTCTTCTAACTCAAGAAATATATCCTCAAGTTCAGCAGTAATATTATAAATATTTGCCATTATTTTCTACGTTTAGGTATATTATAAGCAGAACGATAATAAGGATTTAAATAACCAAATAAATGAGTATAATCACTAGCAGTCATTTTACCTGTATTAGTTCTATATTTATAAATAGCTTCAGTATATTTCTTCCATAGTTTTTTTACTTAAACCAAGATTACCAACAAATCCACCATTTTCAAATATAATAGCTTCTGTATTTTTAGTAGTTCTAAAACGATTATTAAAACCATAAAATTTTCTTCTCATAACTTTAATATTTAAATAGTTAATAATTTATTTATTATTTCTCATTTCTTCATCTTTAATTACTTTAAGAACAACAATATTACATAAAAGACCATAACAAAGATACTTATTAAATATACAATTAGGACAAACTTCAATATGTTTATTTTTAACATATTTACATAAAAGTGTTACTTCTTTATCATCTTTACACCTAATTGTAGTATAAAGAAATTCTTCACCATCATTTAAGTCATCAGTGAAATTAGTACCACTATAATTTTCAACATGAAAATGTTTAAGTTTATCAATCTCTGAAGTCATATCCAAGTTCCATTAAATTATTTCTAATCATACCAGCTATAATAATACAATTAGGATGAGGAGTACCTGTAGTACCATAATAACGTAAATCAATAATATGACGCCATTCTCTTACGGAATATGTATAAATACATCTAGTAGCAGTATCAAAAGGAAGTTTACCACGAGCATCTTGACGATGGATTTTATATTTATCTACAAGAATTTTATATTCTTCAAAATCTCTTTTACATCCATTAAGATAAACATTTATAGCTTCATTTAAATCAGCATTTATAGCTTCATTTAAAATAATATTATTATCATTATTAAATAATTCAGCTTCTTCTTTGCTTATCCAATGAGGTCTACAAATACTTCCATCTTCATAAACATATCTAGTTGATTTTTCAGCAATACTATTAGGACTAACGCGGTTTAATTCACGAGAAGTACTAATTTGTGTATCAACACAAAAAGTATATCTCATCATATGAAATCCTATTTCAGTATTACGAAAATCTTCAATAGGAACAATATATTTAGATAGATAACCAAATTGTGTTTTATGATCTAAAACCCAATTACCATTAACAGTTATATAATAAATATGATTTTCATAATGATAACTAAAACCAATAGTATTAGCATAATTAATAATAATAGTTTCTAAAGTTTTATCACTATCATTAGCAATCATATAATAAGTTCCATGACGAAACATACTCCAATGTTTATCATTAATAAGTCGTTTAATAGTAGCTTCATCATTACCACTTTCTCTACCATAACAAACTCTTGCGCATCTAGCAACATGAGCTTTAGAATCATTTCCTTGTTGCCAAAGTTCAACTTTAGGTTCAATTATTTTCATCTTCTTGATTATTATAAAAATCTTTAACTACATTTCCAAATATACTATAAAAATGTTCTTTAGGTATAATATTAATAGGCTGTATAGAATCAAGCTCTTTAAAAAACTCTTTAAGACCTTTATTTCTAATCCATAAAGTATCATAAGTAGCAGTTATATAATTATCTTTATCCATGTTACAAGCTATAAAGCAAGTTTCACTATCAAGCTTATCTATACATTCTTTACATACAATAGCTTCAGCTATTTGTTTACTCTTACTAGCATCTTCTTCAACAGAATTTCCAAGTGGAGTATAACCAATAACCTTACCACAACATATACAAACTCTAGCAAGAGCATTTATACCAAAAATAGGATGTAATTTCATACCATATAATCAGTTACAAATTTAAGAACTTTATAAAAAAGACCAACAAGAGTACCAGTATTATCAATAACATAATCATCTTGAGAAATTTTAATTTGTTCACTTTCATGATTATCATTATTAACTCTTCTATCTACTCTAATTATTTTTCCACCATAATATTTAATAGCCATACATTCATCTTCAAATCTAGCATCAGATATAATACATTGTCCTTTACTGTTTTTTATATCAAATGCTTTATTCATAGTGTAACGAATAAAAGCTTCATGCCAAAAATGATTTCTAATAACATTAGTTCCATAATATTGAAGAAGAGCTCTAATTTTAATAGAAACATTATTATTTAAAAGAAGAAGTGTAGATAAATTATCATATTCTAATACAGTATTAATAACACAGTCTATATCTTTAATATTAGTAGAAACAATACCAGTCTTAAAATTATAATAATAATTTTCTTTAATTTCTTGTCTATCTAGAAGTTTACGGTCAATACCACAAAATTCAGATATATCATCTTTAAGTTTATCAGCAAAATGAATAATTATTTCATCATTTTCGATAAAATCATTTTTATGATAAAGAAGCCAAGTATTATAACTAGCTTTCATAATACCATCATGAAGGATATAACTAATCATAGAAGCAACTGTATCTTTACCGCTTCCTTTAAATCCTTTAATACCAACAATAGTAACTTTATTAATACTCATAATAATTTGTTTTTGTTTATCAAGACAAATATAAAAATATAATAGGAATTTACTAGTAATAATGATACTGAATTTAATGTTAAATATCATAGTGAGAATGACGCATTTTAAGGCTTGCCATGACACGCAAATCTTATCGTGATAGATTAATCATTTAGATATATAAAATTGAATACAGGCAAAAAGAATCATGTCTACGAGCGTGTCATATACAATTTTACACCCATGTAAAACAGAAAAGCCTAGCACACTATCTTATGTACTAGGCTTCACCTTATTCAATATCTATATGATAAATAATACAAAAACCATTACGTTCTTCTACAAATTTAACATTAATATTAAAATCATCTTTAGACACAACAAAAGCATTACGCAATCTTGTATCGAGAAGTCTAATAACTATATTAGGAATATATAACTTAAATCCAGTATTAGCATCTCGAATAATAGGAACACTATTATTAATTCTATTATCATTATACAAAATCACATAAAGTTCATTACTTTTAGTTATATCATTATATCTAACAGCAAAATTATAACTTTTAGCATCATAATCAGTAAATATAATAATAGATTTATAATAACAACTAAAATAAGATTTAGTTCTATCAAAATTATTATTCTTAATTACATTATAATCTAGTATCTCCATTTATAACAACAGTTTTAATATGAAATGGAACTCTAGTAACGCCACTTCGTTCACCATATTCTATATGAACAGTTCTACCAATATAAGATTGAGAATCAAATAAAACTTCTTGCTGAACAATATGACTAGTGCTTAAACGAGTTTCAAACTTTTCATCATTAATATCATTTTTACAAAGAAGAATAGGTAAATCACGTTTCTTTTCTTTATAAATATCAAGAATTATAAAATCTCCCTCAGCAGCATCTTTAAACTTCTCCATATAATTAGCTCTACGTCTACCATATTGATAATCAGTTTCAACATTACGAAGTATAAGACCTTCAAAACCTAGATTAATAAAATGATTTCTGGCTTTAATAGCTATATCATCATTATTAATATATATACTAGGAAGAATAATCAATCGTTCTTTATTATTATAATGTTCATTAATATTATTAAAAGAAGTAGGGTTTTTAATATGATAACGATACATATTTCTATGAGCTTGGTCACCTTCCATCATAATATCATAACACCAAAATTGAAGAAGTTTATTTTCAGTACAATTAGCATCTTTAACAAAATGATTAATTTGATTAACAGTATAACCGGGAAGATAAACTTCACCATCAAGTGCTGCAAATCCATTAATCATATCGTCGATAATATTTGTATTAATAGTAGCAAGAAGATAATCTTCAAGATAGCCAAGAGTATGCCAAATAAGACCTTCACGACTTTGGAAACGAAGTCTAACAGGTTTAAACATATCATTTTGAGTATAAGCAGTAACAATACAACGAAGACCATTAATCTTATACTGACCATACATACAACTGACTTTTTTCCAAACATTACCATTATACGTTTTAGCAAGCATTGGAAGTAGAAGATTACTGTTTCCATTACTAAGGTCTTTAGGTAAATAAGTATTTAGAAAATTAAATAGAGTATCATTATCTCCATCCTCCACGGGGGGTAAACTCTGCATATCGCAAAGTTCATTAAGATATGTATATCCTTGTTTAATCTTATCGTTATATCTACTTTCAAGTTCCTTTTGACCATCTTTTTGAGTCACAGCATAAACTTCTTTACGAATATTACCTCGAACAAGACCATAAAAAACAGTGATACTATTAGTACCACTGTCAAGTTCAGCCCACCAAACAGTAGGCGCACCATTATTATTTCTACGATAAAGTTTATTCATTATGTTCACTTATTTTTAAACCATTAAATGCAAAACTAACAGCTTTACCACTTAGAAGTTTAGCTTTACGCTGAGCAATCGTTTCCTTTTTAGGCTTAATAGCCTTTGCAATACCGGTGCTAACATCAATGGGTTTACCTGTAAAGACATCTTTTGATTGATTAACTCTGCTAGCACTTCTAGTGCGTTTCCTTGGTTCTTTACTATAATATCGTACTGGGTTTCTTCTCTCGAAATCAAGATTTTTTTCATGTATATCAATAATTCTTTTAATAATACTATTACGATAATCAATATAACTTTGAGCTTTTTCTGGATGATGTTCTAGAACAAGATAAAGTTTATCAAGAATATATTCAATACTAGAAAGAGTAATACGATAACCATAATTAATAGTTTGTCTAGGACGAGAACCATCAAGATAAATAATAGTACAATCTAAATCTTTAATATAAGATTCAATTGCATCAGCCATTGTAGATTTATCAATAACATAATTAATATATCTAATATCTCTATCATCTAGCTTTTCTTCATATCCTTTTATTATCATAGATTTTCTTTCTTACATTTATAAATAATAATACGAGCTGGCTTACCTATAAGACAATAATTATATTTAAACCATTCAATAATATCAAATGTAGGATAAGTTTTAGCTATTCCTTCAACAAGAGCATAACCTTCTTGATAATTAAAATTACTATGAACAGTTCCACCATTATCAGTATCAAGTAAGCTAAACTTTTTGATATATTCAACGTCATCATTAGAAGATAGATTAATTTCTCCATAACAATAAATATCTTTTTTATCAATACGTTTATTATCTATATTAAGATATTCCCATTTATCAAGATTTTGTTCATCTTCTTCAGTAATTGGACGCATAACAGTATATGTAACACCAGCTAAACTTTTAGTATGGCAAAGTATTACTTTCTTCCGTATCCCAAGTAAATTCAGTTTCTTCTCCATAATTCTCTTCTATATATTTAATAACTTGTTGAGTTAGTTCATTAATAACATTTGTAGAATAACTACTTCTCAATTCGGCAAAATCTTTAACACCAAGTTCTTTAGGAATAATAATAGGTATAATATCATAATCATTCTTAAGAATTACAGCTTCCATAAGACCAGTTCTATCATTATCCATAAAACTAATAAGAAAACCATTTCGATTAAGTTTACTACGAAGCCAATCATATTCAATTTGACGAAGTTTATAAGTTTCATGTGGAATATTAACAATACCAATAGTCTTAGATTCAAGGGTAGACCCCCCGTAGAGGATGGAATGATTAATACTCTTTAGATAACATTCAAGACTTAATCTATCTTTAGTAGATTTAGTTATAATAATAACGTCATAATTATCTAATTCAAGATTAATAACTCCCTCAATAGTATTACTATTAGTTATAAACTTAACTTCAGTTTTCTTATTCCTATTTGGAAAATACAGTTTAACATTAACTATTCCTCTTTTATCTTGCCCAAGAACGTAACCATAACATAAATCTGTTTTATTTTTATCATAAAAATATTTAGGAATAGGATTAGTTGAACGATTAATATAAAATTGATCAACAGGATAAACAAAATGAGTATTAAGAAAATTAAGATTAACACCAAATTGTCCCCAATACTTAACATCTAAATTATTCCACGGACGAGTAACAAGTTCAATAATAGGTTTATGATTACGTACATTACTAATAGCCCTAGCAATATTATAATCGTTGTTTTCATCTTTATCTTGTCCATAAATAATATTTCTAAAAGTATAAGCAATATGTTTAAGAACAAATAGAAATTGACTTTTAATAGAAATATCAATTTGCTTATGAACAATTTCAGAGAGTACAGTTGCAGCAGCATCTATACAATCTCCCCACCAATATCCAGCAAAATCTCTTCCTTTAAGTTTATTCCTATTATCATATCTAAAACCAAAACTAGGATGAGTATCTTCACGAAAAGGACTAGATATAAATTCTCCTGTATCTATACAATGTTGTATATCTTCAACACTAATTCCAGTATAAACACTAAAAATAGTTACTTGACTAACTTTAGAGAAAATATAATCTTTAGTTAAAATAGTATTACTAATATTTCTTTTCATAATATTTCTAATTTGACCTTTATCGTGAACATATAAAAAAAAGAGGATTAGGCACTAAAATAGTACCCAATCCTCTTACATACAACTATTTAACTAACTTTAATTTTTTAAAATGGTAAATCTTCTGTTGGATTAACAAAAGCACCAGCAGCATCATTACCACCACCAAATGGACTAAAATCTCCACCGCCATTAAATCCACTAACAGGATTTATAGGAGTAGCAGTTTGAACACCAGGCATTACACCAACACCAGGCATAGCAACATTTGGCTGTTTAGCTTGTTCGGCAGATTTTTGATAAACAATACTTTCTTTATAAGGGTCAATATGCAAACTAGGAGCAGATTGTTCTTTATAAAGTTCAATAACTCCATCATTGATAAATGTAGGAAATCCTAAATCACCAAATGAAGATTTACTTCCAACAACAGCACGCCATTTACCATCATTCTTAACGAAACGAAGAAGCTTCATCCAAATAGTAATAGGTTTACCTTTAGCATCATTATAAACAGGCTTACCATTATTGTTAAGTAACTTAACATAATTTTCAAACACAGTCTTATAACCAGCTATAACTTTCTCAGCTTCAACAGGTACATACTGCATATTTTCATCAAAATCTTCAAAAGGCAAAGTAAGAGCATCAATTTCTTCTTCTGTTAAATCACGACCTTTAAGAACAAATACATTATATATATGTTTCATAAAGCGAAAAATGTTATCAACTTTCCAAGCACCTTTACCACCGGGAATAGTTTCAACATTACTTTCAGCAGGAAGAAGACGTTGAGTTACATAACGACGTTCATTGATATTTTCATGATTACTAGCAAAAGTAAATGTAAGATAAGAAATACTCATACCAGCAAATGAAGGCATACCTTGAACATCATCTTTCAGTGTAGCCCAATCAACTTTAACATCTTCAAGATGACCAATAAACAAGCCATTAGCTTTATTACAATCAGTACGTTCATCAAACTTTTTACGAGTTACATCACGTAAATCATTATTAATACCTCTACCTCTACGTTTTTTAGGAGTTTGTACTTCTGCATTAGCAGTTTGTTCAGCACTTGCTACAACAGTAGCTTCATTCTTAATTTCTTTTTCTGTCGACATAATTAAAGTAATTAAAAGAATTATTAGATAAAATAAGAGCTGCACTATTAGCAATACTAACAATGCAGCTCTATGTTCAAGATACTATATTTCTAGGACGAAGATTTGATTATTCAGCAGTTTCTTCTTTTTCAGTTTTCTTACCGATACGAATAGGTTCTTCATCTTTATATTCGGTAAGCATTGCAATCTTAACAACAATATCTTTATGACCGTTATTAACAACAGCTTCTTGCAAGTTATCAATATCTACTGTATAAACACGATTCTTAGAAGTAGCTTCTTCATCAGTCATATCAGCTTTCAACTGTTTCCAAACATTAGAGTCGGTAAAGTTAAGAGTTACACCAATACCAGACAAAGCAGCAGTATTAGCACATTTAGAACCTTTAATCTTAACAACTTCATCACCTTGAATACAGCTAACCAAAAGTTCTTTTTGTTCATCTTCGGTAATACCTTCACGACCAAGAGCAGCTTTCAGTTCTTCATTAGAAGAAGATAAAGCACCTTCAAGAGTTTCTTGGAAATAAGTATTAACATACTTAATCTTATCATTCTTAGTCATACGAACACGAGTAGTACAAGGATTACCATTCTTGTCTAATTCAGCAATACCTTTAGCCAAAGCCCAAATATCAAATTCAGCATGAACAGCTATAGCAGCTTCGGGAGATTCAATATCCAAACCTTGTTCTTCACAGAAAGCAACAACTTCGGGTACTTTATTGATAATAGCATTATCAATATTTGCACAGTTATTAATGAACATTACATATTCACCATGAGCAATGCCGAGAGCTTTAGAAACTTGGGCAGTCATACGGAAACTACCGGGAGTAGAAACAACTACCAATTCAGGTTCTTCACTAACTGCTCTTTGACCAGCATTAACAATACCCATACCAAAACTCAAACCTTTCTTAAAGTCTTTCATAATTATAATTATTTAAAAAGTGAATAATATCAGTCATACGACTGTTTTGTTTAATAATAATTTCTCTAGTTTGTTTATGTTATTGAATTTCAGTAATATCAATAATATCTTCATTACTCAAATCAATACCTTGCATAGTTTTTAATTCTTCTGTACTAAGACAACCCATAATTAAATCATTAGCAATTTCACGAGCACCATAAACAAATGCTCTATGACTTATCATTATTTTAGGATATTTCTTATAAGTATCTTTTTCAAAACATCCAGCAACAATAGCATCTTTATAAGTAAACTCACCAGTAGCAACCATATTACGTTCTCCAATTTTACGATAAAAACGATAACTAGTAATATAATCAATAGGAACAGCAGGTATTCTATAAACAGGAACTTTACCAGTAGAAGCAATTTGTTTAGCTTCATTAGTATTAGTAGCTATTTCAAACTTACCATTAAGTTGATATTCTTTATATACATTACCATTATAATCTTTATAATATTTAACAGGATAAACATATATATGTTCATGGTCTTTATCTTCTGCATTTTTAGTTTGTGCCTCTTTGGGAGTAAGACACTTAATACAGTCAGATGGAAGTTTATCTTCATCATAAGCATTAAAGCCATCTGTATATTCGTACAGAGCGCGATAATTATCTACTTTTTCCCAACTCACGCTGCCTTTGACAAGTAATGCCTTAATAATGTGAACATCAACACCTGTTTTACCTTGAACTACATGAATATGTTCAATGCAAGTAGAAAATGGAAGTCTAAGGTCTTTAGCTCTCATTGCAATAGCAAGACCATCTTCAACAGACTTAATACCACATTTATCACTACGCATAACACGTTTGATAAATACTTCAAGACTTGCAATTTCAGCTTCACTCATATAATTAAGCTGATATGGAGCAACAGAATGTTGAACACCATGTTGTTTTTCAATACCACTATTACTAACAGCAACAGCAGTATCATTAACTTTAACTTCTTTATCTTCGTCCATTCTATCAAAGAGCGATTTTGATTACACAACAAATGTAACTATTATATTTATACTAGCAAACAATATCATCAAAATTTTGAGCACTAATATCAGAATTAACATTCTGTATAACTTCATGGTTAGCCGATAACTTTTCCTTTTTAAGACTTGCTTCTTCGATAGTACCAGCTATATAAAGTTTATGTACTTTAAGTTTTGATTGACTACAATTAATATTATTATAACGATAGATAAGTTCATCTATGGTATCACATAAAGGTGAGGTTAAAATCCATTCGTCTACGCTTGTTTCTAGGCTGTCAGTTGAATTATTTTTTATAGATAATACTCTTAATAAGCCATCATTAAAAGACTTCAAATTCAGCGTGGAAATAGCCTTAGATTTGATTATACGAGCAGTCCCTTTCTTGCTTCCAGACTTGTACAAAACAGGAATACCATTATCATCAACTAGAACTTTATTCTCAATTTTATCATGGTAATCACCACAAATTTCACCTAATTTATCATTAATATATTTAGTTACAGTAGCAGCATATTCACCTCTCTTACTAATAATAAGAAATCGTTTATCAGGATTATCTTTAATAATCTCAACTATTCTTTCTAGCTTACAAACATTATCAGAACATATAAGCATACGTTCACGAACAATATTATAAAAAGTCTTAACTCGTTCAGCAAGAACAATAGGATTATAACATTCATCAATTTGTTTACTAAAAGGATTAGTCATATCCATATCAGCACTCCATCCATTATATTCAGCTATTTCTGTAATATATTGCATAGCACTACGTCCATCTTGAGTACCATTTCGAGCACATTTAATATTATCAAGATTACCAAATACTTGAATAGTTTGAGTAATAAATTCAGTATATTTATCGTAATTAGTAATATCTTCTTGACTAGTAAATAAAATCTGCTCTCTGTGTTCCTCTACGGGGAGTATAGCTCGCATACCACTAGAATTTAGAATATTATTAATAGGTGGAATATTATTATAAATCTTAGTTAACGTAGAAGTATCAATAGTTTTTTCAGTTAAAATCATAAGTTTAAATCTAGCATGATTAAAAACTGTATTACAAGATAAATTCCATTCGTTAACTCCAACAACAATAGAAATATCATAATTATAATTATATCTACTATTAACATAAGTATGAGTAAGAATATTAATAGTATCTATATTTATATTATGATTTTTAAGACTATCAACAATTTCAGTTCTTCTTTTCCAATTATCTGTAACAATAAGTATTTTAATATTATCATTCTTATTTCTCATAAGACTAATAATTCTACTTATAATTTCACAATAATCAACAGGCGGAATACAATTAATAGTTCCAATACCTTTATATTCTTTAGAACCCCATTTATTAATTAGTCTATCATAAGTTTCTTCAACTATATTTCTCATCCAAAATCATCTTCATTAAAAATAGGATTATACATACCACTATATTTTTTAATTTTACTTTTACCTTTACCTTTAGGAGAAATTTTAAGTTTGATAGGATTAATAATCTTCATAGCTTCTTGATAATAAAATTTAAAATTAATATCTCTAAGAGAAATATCTTTATCATCAAGACTATTAATAACTGTTACAACAGAACCAGCTGCCATTCTACTACGAGAACCATTATCATTATGAACTTTCTCAATAATATAACCTCTATTAGAAACATAAAACCTAACATATCTTTGACAAACAACATGAGTAACTTGTCCATTTTCAATTTTAGTTTCTTCTACATGAAATTGTTTACCTACATTTTGAGTAAGACAAAAGTCAAGAATATTAGTAGCTTCTTGAAGAGTATCCATTACAGGTTTATTCTTAAGAAAATAGTTTTCAATAGCTTGAGCAACAATAGGCATAGAATAACCTTTAGTTAAATCTAAAGAATACATCATAGGATTAAGAGCACCTTTAGATTCAAGTTTAAGTTTATGAACTCCATTTTTAATAATTCTAAATTGGCTAAGATAATTATTTATATCTCTACTAACAAGACAATGATAATAATCAGTATCAAACTTAAGTTTAGTAGTTTGTTCCCATTCATCTTTAATACGATTATAAACATCAATATCTCGTTTATAAAGTTTAATAACAATACCATCTGTATTAGCACTTAACACATGAATATTGTGTAACTCTAATTCCTCAACCAACATTAGCATCATTAACTGCCCATTAATAGTAGTTTTAAGTACAGCTAATCTATCATAAAGATTACCATTTTCAAATCCAAGTTTACCATAAACAGAATTAATAACAATCTTTAAAACTAAAGCTAAAGTATCTCTATCAATTCCGTCAACAGTATTTTCATCGCTGTGTTTAACTTCAACTCTCTTATTTTTAAGCCAACCAATAAGATTACAAAAAGCATTTGTATCAAGATGAGCTGGAGCTACTTTATGAGCAGCAATAATACTAGGATACATACTATTAATATCAGCATGAATATAAATATAGTCATCATTGCCAAGTACATCGTGTTGACCCCCCGTGGAGGATGGAAATAATTCTCTTCCACTACTCCAAAGTTCAACAGGATTATCTTGACTATGTAAACCTCCAGTTGCAACAGTATAAGTTACATTTCCAATTTTAACTTCTTTACTAAACGCATCTTTATTAACTCTATAAATAGTAGTTTTAAGACATTCATCAAGAAAATCTTGCATAGGTTTAGTTTTGAATTTAATAAAAGGAAAAATAACCTTTTTAAAACTCATAGCAGTTCTTTCAGTTTTCTTACCTTTCCATTGTTCGGGAGCAAGACCACTAAACTTACTATAAAATTTCTCAAAAAGAATATCAGCAGTTTTACTACGACTAGAATTAAGAACATCAACATCATATGCTTTACTAATAGCATAACGAGATTTAATTTCTTCTGGATAAAGACGAACTATTTCAGCTACAATGAAAACATCATTAAGATTATAATACATCATAGGTTCAATATATTCATCAAGAATAAATCTATCCCATTTATCTACTAGTTTATTAAGCTGACTAATACTCATTCCTTTAAGACTAGGAATTTCATCATATAGTTCAGCTTCTTTTTCATTAATATCAGGAAGTTCATATTCTAGAAGTTCATACCATTGAAGATTAATAGAAGTTTGCTTTAAACCTTTAGGAACAGGTTTACGTTCACCTGTTTTACTATCTACAACTACACTTGCTTTATTAAGAGCAAATATACGCATTACATCAACACCTGTAAATGGTAGTTTATATTTTCTAAGACTGTTAAGATAAAAATCAGTTCTAAATTTATCTTTATCATCTTGACTAGAAATAATAGTTTTACTAGTTTCATATAACTTATTAATAAGTTCTTTCGTACTATTCGTACGCATATAAAAACTAAGTAAAGCAGCAATCATAAGATTATCATAATTGAAATTATTAAATCCATACAAGTCAGTACGAATAATATTTCCATTAGAATCCTTATAACATCTAGTTTTATTAATATAACCTATCATAGAAAGTAATTGACTATCATTTATATCTGTTATATAAAACTTATATTTTTCAACAGTTTTAAGACGAGCTTTAATTTCTTCAACAGATAGTTTTTGAACTAAAGGAATAGCTTTTCCATCAGTATTAACACAATCTTTAAATACTTTAAGATAACTATTAATACTAACAAAAGTAACAGAAAAGAAATTTCTTAAAACTTCAACATCATAAGCTATACAATTAATCATTTATACTATACCATAATTATTTCTATTTTTAGTAACCCAATTAACATCATCAGCAAAACGCTGTTTAAATATATGATAAAGATTATCATCTTTAAATTTAATAAGAGGAGAATAATTATTAAATATATACTTACCACCAGTAGCCATAAATCTAGGAATATGATTATTACTAATACTAAGATAAGCATCACCAAATATAAATAGATATTTGTAATTAATTCTAGCTAATTCTTTCCATAAAATATTACGACATTTATCAATAGCAGTAAGATATGTATTATAATTATTAGAACAAGCACATTTAATACTATAAGTCATATATACATCTTCAGTGTTATTACGTCCAGAATATTCATCATAAAGATTACCAATATCAGTAAATAATTGATAATCTTCACAATAATTTCTATCACCTCTAGGAAATAGGAAAACAATATCTCCATGAATACTTCCTCTACCACCTTGTATATATTTACCTGTATTAAATATACGATTTGGACATCTTTCACAATCAGGATATTCGTCAACAGTTTTACTTGCCATAAGATAATACTAATTGATTACTAGCACGAGAACAAGCAACATATAATCTACGAAGCATTTCATCTCTATTAGTATAAGGATGACCATATTTATCATAAATCATATCATTAATATCTACAAATACATTTTTATAAGTAGAACCTTGTGCTCTATGAGAAGTAATTGCAAAACCATAATCTAAATCTCTACTAAATAAAATCTTACCATTACTATTTGTAATATTAGAAGCGATAAGATATTTACGTTTAAAATCAAAATACTGTTTCCATTTACTTCCACGTTCAGAACTACTAGCTTTTTTAGCATCATCAATAAGACTAGTCAACTTCTTATAATACATCTGAAATGTATAGTTATCATAATGGTCAATAACAAATAAAGGTTGAGTTATAGCACCGCCATGAATAGCTTGAAACTTAATAAGAAATCCTTTAAACTCATAATCATTATCAACCGTATCAACAATATCTTTAACAATATATTCTTCACTATTGTTTATAATAATATCATTAAAAACATTAACAACAGTAGTATAACTCATTATTAAATCGTTACGAGTAATAAGGCTCTTATCAGCATCTTGAATAATCATATGTCTTACATGGTTATTCCATTGTGCAACACGACTATTAGTATAAGCTATAATACGATACAAATCAATATTTTTAGTATATTCTTCATCATTAAAACAAGTATCAATTAAATCAGAAAATTCAGTTTGACCACAAACATAAAATCCTTTAGTTTCTTCATTATAATCTTGTCTATTTTTAGATATATAATCAAGAAATCTCCATCCATTCTTATTATCTATATCTTCTCGAAGAAGTTTAAGAAGTTTACTAATAGGGTTATTATCTCCTTGTCGTACAACTTCTTTAAGATAATAAGTATTACTAGCAATAAGAAAAGCTTGACTAGTTTTCTCATTAACAGGTGGAAGCTGACTAGAGTCACCAAGCATTATAACTTTAATCTGAAGCTTCTTACATTTATTACTAATATACTTAACAAGTTTAGCATTAAGCATAGAAGCTTCATCAATAATTAAAACTTTAAGTCCATCTAGTTTATCTTTTCCAACAGGATTAAAGGCAGGATTTTCAGGGTCAAAATTTTCAATATTAACATCAAGTCTAAAACCAAACAATGATTGAATTGTATTAACTTCTTTTCCACCAATAGAATTACTAAGAACTCTACAAGCTTTATGTGTAGGAGCAGCACAACCTATAACACCACCAGACCATTTGCAATTATTAATAACATATTTAATAACAAATGTCTTACCTGTACCTCCAGCACCACAAAGAGCATTAATATATTTCTTCTCATCCCAAGGCTGTGCAAGAAACTCAATAAGTTCATGCACAGCTATTTCTTGGTCTTTAGTAAACTTAATGTTAATATCTTTTCTATTACTATTAGCAATATTAAGATTACCAATCATTACAATTCGTTGTTTACATCAATAAGATTATTTTTAACTTTATCTTCATATTCTTTCCATTCTTGAAAAGCTAAAATAGTAGATTCGCTATCATCACGATTATAACACGTAGTAATATGAAACAATTCCTTAGCAAAAGGCATTTTAACAATTTTACCTTTAGCTATAAGTCCAGCAGCAAAAGGAATATAAAATCTAGTGTCAACAGTTTTTCTATTTTCACTATCTCTTATAATTTTAATTCTATGATTATATTCATCTAATCGACGAGCATAAACAACTTTCTTTCCTTTAGTTCTGTAACTTTCACCTGTAATGCTATATAGTTTGCCATTGTATTCTACTTTATAAGTACCATCAATATATCTAATAATACCTTCACATTTAGCAACTATAATAACATATTTATTGACTATTCCTTTCTCTTTGGATTTACCTACAACTCCAAATGAGAATTTAAAGCTAACCATAACATACTACTTTCTTTTAATAGTACGCATACGTTTATCAACAGCACGAGTAATACCTTTAAAAGTATTATCCTCTGCAAACTTAGCTTTACGAGCAGCCTTTTTAGCAGCTTTCTTAGCAGCAATTTCTTCATCACGTTCTTTTTGTTGTTGTATAACATCAACAATCTCAACATGATAACCACAATAATGAGAAAGAAAATCAATCTTACCACTAGTTCCATTACCAATAGCACTATTTTTAGCTACTTTAATAACTTTACTAGCAGAATTGATTCCAATAACAGCGCCAACATTATTAAGTTGACGAACAACAGAAACTTCATCATACTTTTTCATAAGTATTTTACGTTTTTAAAGATTAATAAAACAATTATATTTAATAGTTAAAACTATAATAAATTCAATAATAGTAAGATTAGTAGAGCCACTACGCTACGCTCCGTGGCGACCCCCCGTAGAGGATGGAAGCAAGCTAGTCATCAACTTTCGCTTTAATACTATCATTAAGTTTATTAAGTTTATCAATAAAATGTTCAAGAACTTCTTTATTATATTCACTATCATTAATAATAAATTCAATATTACGATGAAATTCTATATCTTTAATTTGAAGTTTATTAATATCTATATTAATTCGTTCAATCTTTTTATATAGACTAAATACTTCATAAATAAGATATAAAATACATCCAATACAAATTCCAAGAACATATTGAGTAACATTTTCAATCATAAAAATAATAATAAAGTTTACGAATAAGTTCAAATCTAGTATCAGTAATATTATAGATTTTAAATGCTTTGGCAACAAAATCAAAATCACCATATTTAAGTAAAGCATCTATATAATCTTTAATATCACTAAGCCACATAATAGCACTAACAGAATATCTATCACTATCAGTATTAGTAATATATTGACCAATACCTTTAGCAATAGTATCAGCAGTTATATCATTAATAATAAACTTATCAATAAACCAATTATCTTTTATATACTGTTTATCAGTATATTTATCACGAAAGGTTTTAGATAGTTTATTACATAAATCAATATAAGAACGAGCAGCAGTTCTATTATTATGATTAACAAATTGAACATCTTTAACTTTAAGAGTTAAGTTCATACCACATTCAATAATACGAACTTTAATTTGTTTTTTATCCTCATTAATATATAGAACAATAGCAAGTTTATCTTTCCAATAACCAGTATTCAAAGTAACTATATCATAAAGTTTAACTTTAAATCCAGATGTAATAGTACCATCAATTTGTTTATAAGTAATGTAGTTCATGATAAAAATATATTAAAAATATCAGTTGCCACAGTAGTAATTACAACGTCATTATCATCATTTTTAATAGTTGTAACCGCTAATTCTCCATAATAAGAATCTTCAATGAAAATATCTTTGTTTTCATCAAATTCTTTAAGTTTATCAATAAGTTCTTTAACTGTCATAACTGTATTAAATTTTTAGTTTAACATTTATTAGCTAGTTCTTTTGCCCTGTATTGAACTCAATATTAATCGTGATAGATTAATCAGATTATATATGAAAATTCAACAGAGGACAAAAGAACCATATCTATGAATGTGTATAAACGTAAATAGCTAATCATTTGCAGCAGGCTCATTATTCTGTTCATTATTCTTACCATCACGTTTAATACGTTCTTTAAGAATATGTTCAGATACAGAACCAAGTTTACATTCACTAACACAACGACTAACACCTTTAGCATGAGTTACAGCATATACAATAGGATAATTAATATATTTATTATTACCTACTGTACGTTCGATTTTAGTAATTCCAACTTCGGTTACAATACCAACACAAACACCAAGCTTAGTTTGATTATGATATTGATAAGTATATTCCATATAAACTACTTGTCCTTTTTTAAACTTAGCTTGTTCTTCAATGTATCTATCTAATAGATCATCAAAAATAAAAGAATCATAATTATCCATTTTAATTATATATTTAAAGTTAATAATATACATACTAAAAAGCCTAGCACTATCTTCACAGACAATGCTAGGCAAAACTACAAATACGAAATCATATAAAACGAAATGTTTGACATAGACATTGTTATTACTAATTTCACAATCAATAATAACATCATTAACACCAAATCAAATATGACATATAACACTTGAACTATGATAAATATTAATAGCACTATCTTCACAGACCATACTATTACAAACCTAACAATTTTAGAAATTAAAACAGATAATAACAATATCATAGTTTCGGAGTTCAATTCCTCCATCATCAGCAAGTGAAATAATACTATCATCTTCACAGACAATAGCATTAGAAATAAAATCAAAAACTTATGTGGGATTATTTAACAGATTTGTTTGCTTTTCTACGTTTAAGTTCAGCATAAATTTCATCATCACTAACATTCTTAAACTTATTCTCTTGTTTATTATTATCAACAGATTGATTAGCCATTTTAATCATTTCCTTATATTCTGCATTAGAAGTATCAATTATATGTTGAGCTATAAGACTATTAATTTTAGTATTAGCTTCAACAATATTAATAATCATATCTTTAGCATATTTAGGAAAAACAGCAATAATAGGTTTAAGAATATCTTTATCTTCAATTATACTATCCCAACGATTAATAAGCCAATCAAGTTCAAATCCATCTTCAGTAGCAAGTTTAATAATATCTTCTTGAGTTTTACCAAAATCATTAAGGTATTTTTGTTCTTTAAGAACATATACAAATAAAGCTAATGCTCTAACATATTGGTCTGGAGATAAACCTTTATCTTTAATATCATTAATGAATTTATTAAGAAGATTACAATCTTCTTTATATTTACAAGTTTCACAAGCAATACTATTACAAGATTTACCAAAAACTTCATCAAGAATAACTTTAATATTAATATTTTCCATAATTTTATTTATTTAATCATAATAACCAAAAACATCATTTTCAGGGTCAACAATAGGACTATCATCAACTATTGGTTCCCAAGCAATATCGTCAAAATCTTGACTTAGACATTCTGCATGAATTTCAACACCTTCAACATTATTATTGAAATATGTATCATCTTCAACAAAATAAATATCAGTTCTTTCCATATCTTTATATATAAAATAAACTCCGAGTAGAGGATGATTATCATCAACGTGTTAACTATAACAAACCCAATAAACAAAATGGATAAAAATGGCAAGCAGATGAGAATTAGCTTTAACAAGCTCAACAGCACTATCCATCCTCTACGGGGAGTCTATACTACAAACTTAACTAGCCTCAGAATCTTTATTCTTTTTATGAAGTTCAGTTTCAGTATCAATCATAATACCAATAACTCGTTGACTATCACTAGCAACATCAGCATGAGCCTTAACTAAAGCATCAATGAATAAATCATCTGTATATCTATATTCTCTACGAAGTCCACCATCAGCAGTAACTCTAAACTTATTCCATAAGAAGTCAACATAAGCACCTTTAGAATTACATATTCTTCCATCATCTTCAAGAGCATGAAGAATATTAAGAGAAGTATGACGTCTAAATGCAGCATTGAATTTAACAATACAAACTACATCAAGAATATGTTGAGGAACATTAATTCCAACAGGAACACCACGTTTATCAATCTTAGCATCTTTAAAATCATTATCTTCATTAGCTTGACTAACAACAGTAGTTTGTTCTTCCTGTTTACGAACTTTACTTTGTTTCTTCTTCCTAGCTTTATTCTTAGGCTGAATAGTTTCACTACTAACAACAGCATTAACTTGTGTATCTTCTTCAGGAACAACAAGTTTACCTTCTTGTTTAGCTTCTTCTAAACTTTCAGCCATAGTTTTCTTTCTAGGCTTAGATTGAACATTACTAGTAACATTATCAAAATTTACCATAACACTTATAAGTTTAAGATTAATATTATTATCAGTAGCAATATTACTCTACTGAACAACACGACAAATATAATAATTAAATATAATACTCCAAATATATTATAATTTATTTATACTATAATTCTAACTAATAATCAATAGCTATATTAAAATAACTAAAATCATTATAGCAATAGGAATTAACTTACCACGAGTATAATAAATATCAATAGTATCAAGAGTATCATTAGTATAAAGAGAATCAGTAATATCAAGAATATTAAGAATATCATTAGTAATATCACCAGCAATATTAGCATGACTAGTATTAATAGTCATTATAATACTGATAGTATTAATAGTGCTATTATTAGCTAGAACTAATGCTATTAGTCATTATGACTAAAAGTCTTATTAGACTTGATAATACAGTTAGAGCTAGTCTTAATGTTGGACTTAACGGTCATGATGAGGCTAAAGCTAGTAGTAAGATTCATGACTGAAACTAATACTATATTTAACGATAAAGTTCATGACGAAGAAAGGAATGAAAATGATGCTAGAACTAATACTGATGACGATGATATAACTAAAGGTTATAACTAATGATTATAAAGATATAACTAAAGGTTATAATGAACGAGAATGAGAGAGATTGAACAATAAGTTTAGATTGATTAGGAAGAGGATGAAGAGAAGGAGGAAGAGGAGGAAGAGGAATGGCAGCAGGACTAGTTCCTTCAGCATGACCATCTCCACACCCATCTCCACATTCGCCACTACCACAATCATTCTCATCTCCACCATCAACCTCAATTTAACCCTATTTGAATCACATTCAACTCCGCCATCTCATTCTCCACGAACTCCACATTCACCACTTTCATCTCCATATCCTCTTTCTCCACATTCAATACCTCTCGTCACCTTTAATTTCACCTCTATAACTTTTTGTTATGGGAGTAAATCTCCATGACCAATATCAGTATAACAAAATGTTATAGGATTCCATCATCATTAGTTTCATTAGTAGAATTATCATCAGTAACTACATTAAATTCATAATTATCAAGACTATCATTAATAATACGAGCGATACCTTTTAATTTACCAGCAATACCAAGTCTATTCTTATTAACACTATCATATATTTTTGTTATATCTTCAGCATTACCATTAGTAGTAATATCAGTAATAGCAAGAAGAATATCAGCATTAGCAAGATGAAGATTAATAAGTTCAACAGAAGTAATAGAATTATCATTCTCAACTTCAATAGTAGTAATAATACGATGTACTTTCATGATGTTTAATATTAGGATAAGACTTATCAGAACTTGCAGCTAGTTCATGACTGATAAGACTTATCAGACTGTTAAGTTCGTTTGCTGCAATATATTTAATGTTGATGATGAGCATTTCCATGTTGAACACTAGCAACAGCATCAGCAAAACTATTGTTGATAACACAAACGCTACCAACCCGAAGGTTAGTAGCGTCATGTTCATTAGAACGGTAGGTCGTCATCGTTCATTACAGTAGCAACAAAACTAGCTGCTTTAGCTTTAGCCTCACGCTTGGCAGCAATGACAGTACGAGCGTCCTCCATAATCTGCTTGATAAGTACATTATATGCACCAACAAGAACAGGGTCAGTAGGCTGTTCGATACCTACAATATGATATACATATCTATCATAATCCACAACATTGTAAAGATTATCTTTACGAGTAAACGGATTATGGTCTTGTACACCAGCAGGTACAAACTGGCAAAGAACTTTGACAGCAACACCAGTCAGATACATACTAGCAAAACCAGCTTCAGCAGCTTCGCCAACATAGTTGACAAATCTACCGTAGAACTTGTCTTTGCGCATTACAAGCAGTATCTGATTGAATGGCATCTGAATAGCACCAAGCATACCCATTCGATGTGTACCATTAGGCATACTTTGAGCACCTTTGACAGGACTAGCAATAGTAACAAACGCATTGAGATAAGAATTGCCATTACGACCTGTACGTTCTTGACAATCAATATTAGTAATGACAGTAGTCATTACATAACTATGACCATCAGTACAGATGCGTTTAACAACATCATCAATGGTTTCCACTTGCGCAGAATTTTGGTTATCTGTATCATCAGTGGTTTTCACTTGCGCAGGATTTTGGTTATCTGTATCAACAGTAGGTTGAACAGGTTGGTTAACACTAGTAGTTGGATTAACTACATTAACATTCTCAGGAGCAGCAGCACCTTGTGCAGCTTGTGCAGAATCTTTAACGTCTGGCATGACTATTAAGTATTTAATTACGCTAATCAGTAGCATTACTGACAGTTGTTTTCGTTTCAACTGCAAAGTATTTAATGTTGATAATGAGCAACATCATCTAGTAGAGATTAATCTCTACTAAGATAACTAACAATAGCCGATAGTATTCCAAATACAACAGCAGTAATTTGTTCATCACTAGTTGGTTCTATCTTCAATGCTAGTATGATAGCTGGTATCATCAGTATGATTGCAACTAACAATAATGGTTTGTTTGTTCTCATAATGATTAGTATTAATAGTTAGTAATGTAATGAGATGAATAATCTCAATATATTTAATGTTGATAATGAGCAGGATTATCATTAACTCTATCAACTTTAGGCGGGGGTAGTCAATCAAGTTTAACATGACCGGGGGTTATACTCACTAGCCTCACTATCACATCAATACATTCAATTTTTCAATCATCATCATTATCACTATCATCATCGTCATTATCCTTATTATTACATTTATCTTCATTATATTTATAACCTTCTTTTTCAATACTATCATTTTCATCTTTATCATCATTATTAATTCTTTTACTTTCATCATTACCAATCCCAATCAATTTTACCAGTATCAACTTCTTCTGCTTCAATTATTTCAGTTTCATTATTTTCATTATTTGCTTTATCTACATTATTCTCATTATCATCATATAAATAATCAAGTTCACTTTTATATACTTGTTTATTTTTAATTATAATACAATTATCATCTTTAACTAATCCTATTCTATCTATATAATTAACATTATTATCAAGTTTTATTTTAGAATCATCAAGTTTACCTTTAGTAATAATTTCATGAAATTTATTAATATCACCTTTAAATATAACTCTAGGATTAACTTCAAACATACTACGTTTATCTGTTCTACGAATAATATTAAGTTTTTCTAATGTAACAATAGCATTAGCAAAATCTCGTTTATTACATCCACTTCTAATTCCATTCCTACAAACAGCATCAAATAAATCCTTACTAATTTTAACAACATTAGAATTAAAACAAATAGTATAATTAATAAAATAAAAAAGTTCATGAAGAATTATACTTCTTAATTCAACTATTTCTCTCCAAGCATTAATACCAACATTAGAATAATATCTTTTAATAATTTTACCTGTATCAAAACATTCCATACGTCCAGTACCACATAGATATTTTTTATTATTATTTTTAACATCAATATCAAAAGTATTAGGTATAATAATACTTCTATCATTAGCTATATCTTTATTAATAGCATCAATAACAAGTTTATTATAAACTCGACTAGGTTTAAAATCTTCTTTAAAAGTCATAACAATAATATTATTAAGTTTAACATAAAAATATATTACTCTAGGAAATTAGCGAAATATATTCCATAGATGGAACAACTTTCGTGTACAAAGGTAGTCATTTTTGCCACTTAATTTGCATACTGATGGCGAATTAGGTATTCAGCATGATACATAATATGTATTATAACTTATTGATAATCAATGTATTATAATTACTATAAAGATATATTATATATATATATATAGATATATTATATAGATTCGCTGTGACCCGCTCCGGACTTTCGTCCTCCGCTATACTCCC